>Ga0209062_1000710_pt1 | contig 84837 bp, 76 predicted proteins | sample Coa_R2_2_FD_187158 | JGI IMG/M metagenome (GOLD analysis project Ga0209062, IMG submission 187158) | Surface soil microbial communities from Centralia Pennsylvania, which are recovering from an underground coalmine fire - Coalmine... | ecosystem: Environmental > Terrestrial > Soil > Unclassified... | reverse complement strand
GTAAGCGTACGCCGATCCCCTCTAGTCATTGATCACGGCCCTGGTCGAACATCGGTCCATGCATGAGACCCAGGAAGTTCGACGTGTTCGCCGCTGGAGAACGATCTCAGAGAAGCGTCGGATCGTTGAGCTGACGTTGGAGCCCGGCGCCAGTGTCGCTGAAGTAGCCCGTGCGCATGGCATGAACGCGAACCAGGTATTCAAGTGGCGGCGAGCATATGAGCGCGGTGAGCTGATCGAGCGGTGTGCGGCGTTGCTGCCGGTGACGGTGTCTGCGGTTGCGCAGAGTCCAAGCGAACCTTCGATGGAGCAGCAGGCGCCTATCGCGGGAGGTTCGGTTCACATCGAGATCCCGGGTGTAGCGACGATCAGCATTGAGAGCGGAGCTGATTGTTCTGTGGTCCGTCAGGTCCTTGAGAGTCTGCGCAAGTGATCCACCTTCCAACGGGGACGAGGATCTGGATTGCTGCCGGCGTTACGGATATGCGGCGCGGCTTCGATGGGCTCAGCGCTCAGGTACAGACGGTGCTTCAACAGCAGCCGTTCTCAGGACATGTGTTCGTGTTCCGCGGACGCAGAGGCGATATCGTGAAGCTTCTGTGGTGGGATGGCGACGGGATGTGCCTGTTCGCGAAGAGGCTGGAGCGGGGCCGTTTCATCTGGCCCAAGGCGGAGAGTGGTTCCGTGCATCTCAGTCGCGCGCAGCTTTCGATGCTGCTGGAAGGCATCGATTGGCGCAGAGTTGAACGCACCTGGGCGCCTGAAGTCGCAGTCTGATGATCAAGCTGATTCCCTTGTGTTCATGCGCATTTTGTGGATGCACTCCATCGTGATCGATGCCATACTGCGTGCATGGATCGCGCCCCTCTACCAGATCTGGATTCGTTGGATCGCGAGGCATTGCGGGCTCTGTTGTTAGCACAGCGACTTGAGGAGCAACAGCTCAAGGCGTTGCTGGCTGCGCAAGAACAACAGCTGCGCGATCTTGAAGCGGAGCTTGACTCACAGCGCCAGATGCTCGCCGAGCAAGGCGAGGAGTTGCGCTCCCGCAGCGAGCGCATCGAGCACCTGAAGCTGATGCTCGACAAGTTGCGTCACATGATGTTCGGTAAGAAGAGCGAGAAGATCACGCTCAAGATCGAACAGATGGAACTTGAGCTTGAAGAGCACGAGACCACACAAGCTGAACTTGAAGCGTTCGACGAACGGATGTCGCGGCCCAAGGAGCAGAAGGCGCGTCCCGAGCGGAAGCCTCTTCCTGAGCATCTTCAGCGTGAGATCAGAACGCATGCTCCTGGCGCCGACTGCTGCCCCGATTGCGGAGGTAAGCTGCGCCACTTCGGCGACGACATCTCCGAACAGCTCGAGTATGTGCCGGAGAGCTTCAAGGTAATCCGCCACGTGCGGCCGAAGTTCACTTGCACTGGATGTGATCGCGTCGTCCAGGCGACCGCTCCGACAAGGCCGATCGAGCGTGGTCTCGCTGCTCCGGCGCTGCTGGCGCACGTCATCGTTTCCAAGTTCGCCGATCACTTGCCACTCTATCGTCAGTCGGAGATCTATGCCCGCCAGGGAGTCGAGATATCGCGCTCCACGTTGGCGGGCTGGGTAGGCGCAAGCAGCGATCTGCTCTCGCCTCTGGTCGACGCGATCCAGAAGCATGTTCTTGCCGGACGCAAGCTGCACGCCGACGACACTCCGATGCCGGTGCTCGCACCGGGCAACGGCAGGACCAAGACGGGCCGGCTGTGGACCTACGTTCGTGACGACAGACCCGCTGGCGAACAGACTGCACCCGCCGTCTGGTTTGCCTACTCAGAGGATCGCAAGGGCGAGCATCCGCGCATGCATCTTCAGAGCTTTAGAGGTGCGTTGCAGGCCGACGCCTTCGCTGGCTTCCACCACATGTATGGGGAAGACATCTACGAGGCCGCCTGTTGGGCACACGCAAGACGCAAGTTCCACGACATCCACGTTGCACATGCCTCCCCGACCACGACAGAGGCGCTGGCCAGGATCGGTGCCCTCTACGCGATTGAGGATGAGGTACGCGGCAAGCCCGCCGATCTCCGGTTGAGCATCCGGCAGACTCGAGCCAGGCCGCTACTCGACGATCTTCGAAGGTGGATGGAAAAGGCACTCCGCAACCTCTCGTCGAAGAGCCAGACCGCGGGCGCGATCCGTTACGCGCTCTCGCGCTGGCGCGCGCTCACGCGATACACAGAAGACGGCCTGTTGGAGATCGACAACAGCGCGGCCGAACGCGCGCTCCGTGCCGTCGCGCTTGGTCGTAAGAACTTCCTGTTCGTCGGCTCAGACTGTGGTGGCGAGCGAGCCGCAGCGATGTACACCCTGATCGGTTCGGCCAAGCTCAACGGGCTCGATCCGGAGCTCTACCTTCGCACTGTGCTGGCGAACATCGCTGATCATCCCATCAGCCAGATCCAGGATCTGCTGCCTTGGAACGTCGCAGCCTCACTCCAGACCCACGCTTCCGAAGCCGCTTAGACACACTCAACAGGTGTCCGCCTGTTTTGCAAGCGGACACCTGTTGACACACTCTACCTGGCGTCAAGAGGGACTGAGCGTACGCTTACGCAGTAACAATCGATGCTTCTGGAAGCAAACCAAAGGTCGTGCTATCGCAATATGCCCACATCTCGAATATAGGTAGGGACGACGCACTTCATTGGACTGAAATTGATGATGCTCTACCGTTACCATTTGCAGCCTGGTCTCGCCCTGGCTGGGAAAGCGGAGTGTGGGGAGGTGAACTCACGCCCCTCGTGCTGAGGAGCTCTGATGTGACGAATGAAATCAACAGGGAGCCTTTACGGATCGTTGGATTGAAACGTGGAATCTATGTACTGAAGATCGATGGAGAGATGATCGGCACATTCAATAACGATGAGTTGACGGATGGTGTGAACTTGGCTATTTTGGATACGCCGATGTCAAAGCAGGCTAAAGAAGTCTACGACCTCACTGTGGCACATTGCGATGTTCACTACTTTCGATGGCGTACAGTAGAGGTTCCGCTTGCCAAATATGGCTTGTCGGCATCGGGTCCGGCGATGAATGCTGCTGATTCCCTCGAAAAAGAGCTTATGCTGAAGCGCTCCAGCATCGCGCAGCCAAAGTCGCATAAATTTGTCCTGGTTCCGATATCTTAGCGTGGTCCCTGGTCTTCCGGTGATTTGCCAATAATGAAATCAGACATCAGAATATGGCAATTGGATTGAAGAACGAACCAGTCCCCCTGGGCAAACGAAGCGGCGCGGCAACGACAAGGAACTCCCATCTATGTTCCTCCTCGCAGACAACGGAAATATCTTCCAGATTAAGGCTATCTGCGCAAATCATTCCCATCGCTGCGATCTGCAGGGCATGAATCGGATAAGGGATACCCTCGACTCCGCTAGGAACAGTTTCGCCGTCACCATCGGGGAAAAAAGCTGCTACTTTTCTGTCGTGGAGGAGTGTAATCGCTGATGAGTGCAGACCCGCTTTACCTTCTCCATCGTAACCATTGTTCCAGGGACCAAGTTCGAGGCGGCGCCGGTGATGTCCCGTTCGGAAAATCAGGATGTCACCCTGGCGAAGTCTCACACCTTCGGCTTGTTCACATTGTTCCAATTCTGAGGGGGTGACGGCGTCGCCGGGCTCCAACCACTTGATGCCGCGGATGCGGGGGATGTCGAGCAGAACCCCCCGGCCGACGATACCATGAGCGTAAGTGGTAATGTCGTGGGAATTCGGCCCACGGGTCGTAATACCGGTGGCGGCCTTTCCGTTATAGAGTTGGCCCTTGTATGCCACATGGCAAAGAGCGTCAATGTGAGTCTGGCAGTCACCATGAATCTCACCGGCAAGATAGTCGAGAGCAAAACCAGGTTCGTCGGAAACGGAGCGGTCATCGAAAGATTGAGTCATGTAGTGCGCGACAGGGTGAGGGTTGTCTGGACCGGCAACGTTATTGATAGGAACAGCCATCGAAACAGTGCGCCCTGATCGAACCAGTGCTGCCGCATTGCGAACGCAATCAGCAGTGATGTAATTCAGCGTGCCGCGCTCGTCATCCTTGCCCCATATTCCCCAGTTGCAGACGCTTTGAAACAGGGCCTCAAATTGCTGCGATGAAAGTACATCCTCTCCAGTTGTCATGTTGATCCTCCAAACTCGTAGTGTCCAGACTCTCGAACTTTCCCGCGCTGGTGCATGAGTGTTCTGCGACCACCCGGTGCGTAAAGACTGATAGTGGCTAAAATCGGGTCGTCTTGCGTCTCGTTTCTCATGTTTGGACTTACGCTACACTGCAAAGAATCATCCCTGATCGGAAAGATTCGACGAAGGATCATGGATCATGAGACGCAGAGTGAGATCTGCGCGTGATAAGATTGCCTGTCCTTCTTTGGCTTTGGCAAGCTCATCGACCGGGCCCTAGTCGATGGTGCCGGTCGGTGTTTGCGTTGCGAGAAGCAAGATCGGTCATGCGCCCTGCCGCCGGCAATCGTGGCATGTGATACGGTTGGGGTTGTTGATCACCCAGCGGATTGTTGCGCATACGGCGGCGGTAAGTTGCAGGCGTCATGCCAACAATTCGGCGAAACACTGTGCCGAAGTAACTCTGATCGCAGAATCCCACCTGCTGGCTAATGGTAGACATAGAATCATCTGTCTTGATCAGGAGGCACTGTGCCTGCTCGATGCGGAAATGATTTAAGTAAGTAACAAATGAAAGCCCCGTTACGTGCTTGAAGAGGCTCATAAAGTGCGATTCGCTCATTCCGCAAATGCGGGCCGCCTGGCGTACTTGGATGGAGTCCGCGCAATTATCTCCCAAATAGCGAAACAGCGGCCGTAAGCGTTCAATGTTTTGCTGCTGTCGCTGGTAGGTTTCCACCGTACCTGCGTAGGGCGTGTATTGGTTCACGAGAAGCATGAGGAGCATCTTCAGATATGTCTTGACGGCGAGTCGCGCGCGCGCCGATGTGGCAGGCATCTCCGAACGGATGCGCAGCATGAGATCGAGCACCTGACGGGGCACTCCGGATTCCCCAGGTATCACATGGGGAAAATTCTCGTCCTGAAGGAGGAAGGGCATAAGATAGTGCACGCTGTCGCTAGCCCCGTCGCAGCGAATCAGGTCGGGCTCGAAGAACAGCGCCGCGATAGTCAGCGGAGACGACGATTGAGACTCGATGCGATGATACAGCGTGCTGCCGATGATAGCGAGGTCACCCTCATTAAACGGCAACAGACGATCCTGAATATGGCAATTGGCTGATCCAGAACAAAGAAAAAGTACTTCGAAGTATCCGTGACGGTTCATGCGTACACGGCGGCGATCATCGGCGGTGAGGAAGATCATGTCGAGGGGAAAGCTCTGATCGAAGGGCCAGATATGCGTGCCTTCAGCATTGATGTTTGGCTCAACTAGATCGAAGTGATCACAGCATGAGGCGTTTGGCAGCTTGATGCGCCGTGCAAGACCGGTGTGCCCCCGCCGTGTCACTACCACCTCGTGCGGATTGGGATCAGCGCTCGATGGGAATGATCTCTGTAACTTCGCCATGGCAAACTCCGTACATTCTCGAATGCAAATTGACAGTCGCGTCGCCGTAGTGCACCCAGACCTCAACCTTTTGGCCAGGTGTCAGGGGGGGATAGTTAGGGTCAGTCTTGATGATCGCGTGTTCGGCGTGGAGTGCGGTGAGGTGTGCTCCGGGCAGGTCTTTGAGCGCGGGCAGACCACGTTCTCCACTGATGGCTTTCACGCCACAATCGAGGACTGCATGCTCCCGGCCGCGCGTGCTGATTACAGTAGCGAGAACGGTGAGCGAGCGCCGGAAGGGCGCACCGCGGTTTGCGTAAATATCATCCATCAGCAGATACGATCCGGCCTGGATTTCGGTGATGCCGGAATATCCTCCCGATACCGCGTACGTTCCGGTGCCGCCGGTGGACCGGATAGGGGCAGGAATGCCAATGCCTTCGAGGAGCGTTGCGGATTCGACGATCGACTTGCTTCCATGCCGAACGGCCTCGTCGCGCTCTGGGCTCGGCGGCATCGCTTGCAGATGTCCATCATAGCCCATGATTCCGCGCACTGTGAGGCTTTGATCGAGCGCGTAGCGGGCGAGGTCGAGCACAGCCTGACCCGGCGCAACACCGCAACGGTTCAGACCAATATCGATATCGATAAGCACCTCAGCCGGCACTCTGCGATTCCGATGCGCCACGGCAAGATCTCGAATCGAATGACAGTTGTCGACACAAACCATTACCGATGCGCGGCGGGAGAGATCGGCAACGTGCTCCGCTTTCTCCTGACCTGCAATTTCATTGGCGATGAGGATGCTGGTGATGCCATGCTCAACCAGAATCTCTGCCTCGCGCGTCGTCGCACATGTCATGCCGATGGCACCTGCCCGGACTTGCTTCCTGGCCAGCAGCGGCGCTTTGTGATTTTTAAAATGCGGTCGCAACTTACACGGCCGATCTGCAAAGAAGTTCGCCATGCCGCGCAGGTTGGACTCCATGGCTTCGAGATCCACTATCAGTGCTGGTGTCTTGATCTGGTTGAATTTCATGGCATCAAGGCAAGATTTCTTCGTAAAGCTTAACTTCGAAATGATCAACCAAGCGAGGTCGCACCTGATCAAAAAAAATCGCGATGTACGGCGTCGCACAATGCTCATCGAAGGCTTGCTTGTCTTTCCATTTTTCAATGAAAGTGATGCTGTTGGGTTGGTCGGCGCGCTGGTTGAGCTCGTAGCGAATGCACCCAAGCTCAGCGTGCGTGGGTTTCATAAGGACGTGTAACGCGTCGATCAGTTCATCAGTCTTGCCCTCCTTGGCAAAGAATTCGGCGATGCAGACAACTTGGGTTGTGTTTTTATTGGGCATATTGGCTTCTCTCCTCTGTCGATTTGAGGGAGTGGTACAGATCGAGAGCTTTCTCGGGCGTCTCCTCACCATGCACGACGGCGCGTACGGCCTGGATCATGGCCATTGGCGCTTCGCACTGGAAGATGTTACGGCCCATGTCGACGCCTGCGGCACCGTCGTTTACGGCTCGGTAGGCCATCGCCAGGGCTTCCGGCTCGGGCAGTTTCTTGCCTCCGGCGATGACGAGCGGAACAGGGCAGCCTGCGGCGACGCGCGCAAAGCCGGGCTCACAATAGTAGGTCTTAACGAAGTGCGCGCCGAGTTCGGCGCACATGCGCGTTGCGAGGCCAAGGTACTTGGCATCGCGCACGAGTTCCTTGCCTACACCGGTAACGGCCATGGTTGGTATGCCATGGCGATTGCCGTTATCGACGATTTCGACGAGGTTGCCGATGGATTCATGCTCGTGCACGCCGCCAATGTACACCTGCACGGCCAATGCGGTGGCGTTGAGGCGTACTGCGTCTTCGATATCCACCGTGATGCGTTCGTTGGAGAGTTCCTTCAAGATGCTTTGGCCGCCACTTGAGCGCAGCACGACCGGCTTGTTCATCTCCGGCGGGATGGAGCTGCGCAACGCGCCGCGGGTGATCATCAGTGCATCGGCATATTGGATCAGCGGCGTAATGGTGATATCGATGCGTTCGAGCCCTGTGGTCGGACCTTGAAAGTAGCCGTGATCAACAGCCAGCATCACCGTTCGGCAATTGTCGGGCGAGAAGATGCGCGCCAAGCGATTCTTCATTCCCCAGTCAAGCGAATTGCTGCCCTTGAGCAGAAACTCGGGGCAGCTCTGAGGCACATCGGGATAGAAGTTTTTACCGTCCTGCATTTCTTGTGCGTCGGCCATATTAAACCTCCTTTTGTTTGGCAAATGCGGTGCTGAATCCCTGAAAGAGTAGCGCGATCGAAGTCGCGCCAGCATCCGCCGACCCGAGCGTCCTCTCGCCCAGAAACTTCGCGCGCCCATATCGGGCGATCATTTTCTTAGTGGCTTCCGCTCCGGAGCGCGCGGCATCGGCAGCTAGTTTCAGAGCGCGCGCAATGGACTCGCCGGAACCAGCCGCAGCCTCGATAGCCTGCACAGCTGGGACTAGGGCGTCCATCATAGTCTTGTCACCTGGCTTGGCCTTGGTCTGCTTCTCCACGGCCCGCAGACCGGAGGCAAAGCCAGCAGCCAGGCGCTTGCAGTCGCACTCCCGGCCCAGCTCTACATCCCCCATTCCGGCGATGAACGTGCCAAGAAGCGCGCTTGATGCACCACCACCCACACCGAGGACGCTCCAACCTGCGTCCCTGAGGCGGACGTCTAACGGTCTGTCACTTTTTGCATTCATTTCGTACTCAAGCATCTCCATCGCGCGCACGATCGTGGTTCCGTGATCGCCATCGCCGCCCACGCAATCCAGCTGCGACAGCAGCTCGCTCTCGTGCCGGATTTGCTCTGCGGCGTGGGTAAACATGCGGCGGAGATCGAAAATGCAGATGACGTCGCTCATGGCATCTTGAAAAACGGTGTGTCTGCCGGTGCGTCCCATAGTTCGATCAATTCTTTGTCCATGCGTGCGATCATCATCTGGAAACCAGCCTGCTCCTGAGTGGTGATGAACTCGCCGATGGCGCTGCGTACGAGCCGAATGCTCTTTGCTTCGAGCACCTGTGCCACGCGGCGGAAAACAAGGTACAACTCCATCAGCGTGGTTGCCCCGGCGCCATTGAGTATCACGAGCACTTCTTCGTCCGCGCTCACCGCGAGGTCCGTCAGCAACTGGTCGAGCATGATCTCCGCGGTCTGATTGGCTGATTTCAACCGCATGCGCCCCGTGCCCGCTTCACCGTGCTGGCCCATGCCGATCTCCATCTCGTCCTCACCAAGCTCAAAAATGGGCTGGCCTGTAACAGGATTCGTGGCGGTGCGTACCGCTACCGCGAGGGTGCGCATATTGCCCGCCATGCGTTGTGCTACTTCGAAGCACCGTTCGAGGGAGGCGCCGGCTTCGGCTGCTGCGCCCGCGACCTTGTAGACCGCAACGCAACCGACCAGACCGCGTCGATCGCCTACGGAACTGGAAATGTCCTCCTCGGTAAGGACCATCTTTACATTCAGCCCTTCACGGTCCACAGCCTGCATGGCGATGTTGGCGGCCAGCACGTCACCGGCGTGATTGAGTACGATGAGCAGTGTACCCTCCCCGCCTGCGCACGCATCGCGTATAGCCTCTATGCACTTTACGGCTCCGGGCGCCGCAAAGATTTCACCGGCTATACTCGCATCGAGCATCCCGCGTCCCACGAATCCGCTCAGTCCCGGCTCGTGACCGCTGCCTCCGAGCGTTACCATCCGCACCATGCCTGCAGGTTTCGGTGTGGCACGTACAATCGCGCTGGTGCCGCTCAGCCTCACGTGGCGGGGGAAGGCTAGCGTAAAACCCTCAAGGAGCTCGGCAGTGAGCTGCCTGGGATCGTTGATGAATTTCTTCATGCGCATTGAACCTTGCTCCTCGTCACTCGCAGGTAGATAGATCACTCATGACTACTGGCTTACGAAATTGGCGTGTGTGAGCAGCCAGCACACCAAAGCCAACCAGCAGCCAGACGCTGCCGGCAACCTTTGCCGCCAGGTTGAGACCCATCCAGATGACTGCGCAAAAGAGAAAACCCAGGGCGGGCACAACTAGATCGAGAAGGAAATTGCGTGCTCGTGGATGGATGGGACGGAACCAGGATCTCCAGATCACAGCGGCGTTCACGCCCATGAACCCGAGAAAGGCCCCGAAATTAAGCAACTCGGCTGTGAGTTCGTAGCTCATTACCTGCGCCCCGACAAAAGCCAGGATTCCCAGCAGAAGAATGTTGATCCAGGGCGTGTTTCGCACGGGGTGCAGCCGGGCAAAGACGCGTCGGGGGATCACGCCTTCGCGACCCATACCGAAGAGGAGCCGCGCCGCGCCCACCTGCGATGTGAGCCCCGCACCGATGTTTGCGACGACGAGAAGAGTGGCCATAGCCTGAAACAGCCCTCGCCCGCCCACGCGGCCGGTCACATCGATAAATGCTGTCTCCACGTTGGCGTAGGTGGTGTAGCTTGGCCAGACGAGATGTGCCAGGTACACCAGCAGCCCGCCAAATATCCCGGTAAACATGCATACGACCACGGTAGCCAACAGCACGTTGCGGCGCGGGTTCTTGACATCTTCGGCCAGCGTGGTAACGGCGTCAAAACCGAGATACGTCAGCGCTGCGAACGATGTGGCCGAGGCTATATCGCGCATGCTGAAGGTGGCGCGGCTGTACAGCGGCTGGATAGAGAATAACCCGCCCATGCCATCGCGGGCCACGATGTACTTCGTTGCCAACGCAATGAACGAGACGAGCACGCCGAACATGAACAGGAGCATGACATCGTTGGCGCGCGCAGTATAGCGGATACCGCGCAGGTTCAGGATGGTGATGCCGCCCGCGAACAGTAACGCACCCGCCGGAAACGGCATCCACGGCAACGCACGCTCAAGGGAGAGCGTTCCATAAATCACACAGAACAAGGGGATAAAGATGTAATCGAGCAGCATCGCCCAGCCAGCGAAAAATCCCAGATAGGGATGAATACCGCGACTGACATATGCATACGCCGACCCCGCGGAAGGATACTCCGCGGCCATCCGCCCGTAGCTGATCGCTGTCGGTACCATGGCTGCCATTGCCGCCAGAATCGTCACTACTGCGTGCCCGTGCGATTTTGTTTCCGCCAATCCGAAGACAGTGGCGGGAGCGCTGGGCGTCACGGCGATGATCCCGTAGAAGATCAGGTCCCGCAGGGAGAGAACCCGACGCAGTTTCTGGACTTCACCGTTCCTGGGGGCAGGTTCGTGTTCCACCCCTCTCGCCGTTCCGGCGGGATTGTGCTGCGGCTGCTGGCTCTTCTCGTTTCCTTCTACCGGAGAATCCATGAAAAATCCCCTGAATTTCTCGCGACCCTATTACACCTCAGCAGTCTGTCCACCGTCGACGTATAAGACCGCGCCGGTAACGAAAGACGCATCTTCCGAGGCCAGGAAGAGCGCGGCGCCGGCAATTTCCTCTGGCTGACCAAGCCGTCCCATAGGCAAGGTTCTCGCGAATGCTTCAAGCTCTTTGAGCGTCAGCGCGTTACGCAGCATGGGAGTGTCTGTTGGACCCGGACAGATTGCGTTCACTCGGATGCCCTGTTTCGCATAATCGATCGCCATGGAGCGCGTCAGCAAGGTAACTCCGCCCTTTGTCGTGACGTATGCGGCAGCGTGAGCACAGGCATCGTGAGAGCCGGTGGTGGATGCTACGTTGATTATCACGCCATGCCCTTTCACAACCATGTGAGTGAGAGCCGCCTTCGAGCACAAAAAGGTTCCGGTTAGATTCACCGCCATCATGCGGTTCCACGCGTCTTCCGTAGTTTCAAGCACGGTTCCGTAGGCAAGGATCCCCGCGCCATTGAACAGAATGTGCAGGTCGCCCAATTCATCAATGGTGCGTTGTACTACCTGCCTGACCTGCTCAGGTTGGGATACATCAAGGCACGCAAACTGAGCTTTCCCGCCGAAAGCGTGAACAAGGTCAACAGTTTCCGAGCCTCCACATTCGTTGGCGTCGGCCGCCATCACGGTCGCACCTTCCTGGGCAAAGCGGATGGCCACCGCCCGCGCAATGCCGGAAGCGGCGCCCGTGATGAGAGCGACTTGGGAAGAGAGCCTCATTCAGTTTTTCTCATTCTCGCTTGAGAAGCAAAGGCTCAGGCGAGTTTCCTCATATTCCTATGGAGGCATATCCCTAGGCTATAAGAATTTGCGCAATAAATATTGTAAAACTCTTATTCCACATGGGGCACGCCGGATTGGAGAAATAGTGGGGTCTACGGCGGGTTGTTCCACCGCAGTCCAGAAAACGGCCTTAACCTGCATAGCTCAGTGTGCCTTTCACCGCGCAGAGATGCAGGTTACATCTTGCGAGATCAAAAGTACGGTAGCGATCCGCAGCGCACGAATTCTTAATGTGACAGTCGAGCGCCGGGAACACCATCCTGTCTGGATTTGTTTAATCGAGCGCGATCTTTACTGCTGCACCATAATCGTTCGCTTGTCTTGACTGCCGGGGCAGCACCAGCTTCAGCGCATTGGCTTCCTGCCTCCATTTGATCTTCCCTTCTGAACCGAGCACGGTCACAGTCTGGACCTTACCGGGATTGATCTTGCTCGACAAGCCCAGCGACACAATCCGCGCTTCATTCTCTGGCCAGCCAAGGAAGATCGCATAGATAACGTTGTTCTTCTTGTTGCGCGTAAAGCGGATATCCTGGCTTCCCAACGCGCTGATGCTGTTGCCCTGGAACGAGCCGCTCTTAATCGCGTTGGGGCCTTCGCCGTAGACGGTCCACGGTCGCGTTTCAAAAATGGCTTCACCGTTGATCTTCAACCAGGCGGCGATCTCATCCAGAACCGCGATCTCCTTGCTGTCGATAGTCCCATCCGGCTTGCCTGGAATGTTGAGAATGAACGTGCCGTTCTTGCTCACCGTATCGACGAGCCAATGAACGGCATCGCGCGGCGGCAAGTAACCTCCGAATGCGCCCGGGACTTCGAACAGGCGGCGGTTGTAGTGCCATTCGCCGATGCAGGTTTCGGATTGCCACGCGTACGGCATGATGCCGCTGGTCAGGCCGCGCTCGTAGTCGGCCACAACCGCCTTGGCCAGCTTGTCGGGCACGTTCTTGATGTTCAGCACGGCTTCCATCTTGCCGCGCGTTTTCAGATTGTGGTTGTAGAAGTAGGCGCCGATGTTCATGCCTCCCCAACCGAGCGGGAGCAGTGCGTTATCGAAATACAGCAGATCCGGATCGTGCTGATCGATCAGATCGCGCGTGCGGTCGTAGAAGTTCTTCACATAGGAGGCATCGGGCAGCGCGTCTTTGGGATGCTTGACGCCATAGAGCCGCTGCGGATCAAGGCCGTCCCACCACTGCCCCTTGCCTTCGACCTTTGTCATGCGGCCGTCATACGGCACGCCGGCAAGCGGGCCTTTCTTGTCGGCATTGTGAGAGGTCTGGAACCACCACCAGTTGCGCGCCTGGTGCACTGTCACGCCAAATCGCATTCCCTGGCGCCGCGCTGCCGCTGCCCACTCGCCTACCACGTCGCGATGCGGGCCGTGGTTTACTGCATTCCAAGGCTGGTGCATGGAACCCCACGCGTCGAACCCATCGTGATGATTCGCTAGCGCAATAAACAGGCGTGCTCCCGCGTTCTTGTAGCGCTCGATTAGCGAATCCGGCTCCCAGTTGAGCAGCGTCCACTGAGCACATAGATCCTTGTAGCCGAACTTGGAGGGATGACCGTAGTGCTCATTCTGATATTGGTAATTGGGCAAGCCCTCCTCGTACATGTTGCGCGCGTACCAATCGCCATCTTCCGGCACGCACTGCGGGCTCCAGTGTGCCCATATGCCAAACTTCGCGTCCCGGTACCATTCAGGAGCCTCGTAGTGAAGCAACGAATCCCAGTTCGCCTGGTAGGGGCCATCGCCGTTCAACCCGCCCACTGGCGCCTGCATCGGCACGCCATCCCACGAGCCGCCAGGCAACTCGCCCGGCGATCCCCACGCCGTCGGAGACCAGTCAGCGTTGTTGAGCCGTGTTTGAACAATCTTGCCGTTCTCCAACGCGTAGAAGACTCGCTCACTCTCCGGTGTCGCACAGAATTCTTCATACGTCTGATGCAGCTTATTGAAACCGGCGGGGGTGGCCGCAGCCGACTGACCTTTGACGGGAATAGCTCCAGCTGCCGCGGCAGCCGCCATCAGCTTGCAAAAATCTCTTCTCTGCATCGGGTATCGTCCTCTCTTCTCTTGAGCTTTTTGAACAGCTAAGGCGGCGTGTTGACTGACCCTACAGTGCCGCGACGGTTTCTTTCCCTTGAATTCTGCTTCTCAAGCGCTTCTCTGCTTCTTCGTTCCAGTACCCGCAATCCAATTCGAGGAAGACCGAGGTGTATGGGATGGCAAGCGTCGATTTGAGGATCAGCACGCGAAACAGCCGTCCCGCTTCATCGAGCTTCGCGATGATCCTCTCGTGCTCCATCTCGCACACATCCTTGCCCGCGAGCGCGTCCGCGATATATTTCCGCAGTGCGGTGACCCCCGGCGCATCCGCCTCAGTTACCAGCTTCAATTCGGAATCGAGATAAACAGTTGGGCGAATATGGTTGGAAGCACGGATGGCATCGAGGACCTTTCCGAGGACCTGAGTGTGCTCGCAGCCGGTGAATACCGTCTCAATAGCCGGATTCGATTGCGCAGGATACGCCGCATCGGCAACGACTATCCAGTTGCGATGGCCGAACAACGGCAGCAGATGCGCGAAGCGCGATTCCCATGATTCGACCTGGTGGTCTGCATCCATATTCATTCCGAATTACTCCGCGCCTGGGCATACTGCGACCTTGCCGCAGTGCCCTGAAGCCATCAGGCTGTAAGCCTCGCTTGCCTGCTCTAGAGGAAACCGGTGGGTGACGATGTCTTCCGGGTGCAGGTTCCAGCGGACCAGCCGCTCTACGAGTTCCTCCATCAGCCACGTCGATGTCACCCAGGAGCCGTAGATCGTCTTCTGGTCATGAATGATGTCGGGAGACGGATTGAACGCGACCGTGCCGCCCTCGCCCACCATCACCATCTTTCCCCATTTGCGAGTGGCACGAATCGCCACCGCACGCGCGTCTGCATTGCCGGAACAGTCGACGGCGCGTTCCACACCCTCGCCCCCGGTGAACTCGCGCACCTCATTCACATTTTCCGGTCCTGCGCTGAGGACGTAATCGCATAGCCCGAGGTTCAGAGCGATCTGCCTGCGCTCCGCCGAGATATCGACACCGATGATCTTTTCAGCGCCAAGTTTTCGGCACAGCGCTCCCGCGGCTAATCCCACTGGCCCAAGCCCTGTGATCAGTACTGCATGGCTGCCGTCGATTCCCACCTTCTGCAGCGCTTCATAGACCGTGCCGAATCCGCACGCCACCTGTGCTCCATCGAGATAGGTGAGTGAGTCGGGCAGATGGATGAGATCCTTTTCTTCGGCCAGCAGGTATTCGGCCATACCGCCATCGCGCTGCCATCCGTAGGCGCGGCGATACTCCGCGCTGGTGCACGAGATCATGTAGCCGCGCCGGCAATCGTTGCACACGCCACACCCGGAGATGTGATACACAATCACACGATCACCCACCTTGAAGCGGCGGCAGCCCGGGCCGGTCGCCACGATCTGCCCCGCGGGCTCGTGTCCGGCGATTACACCCTGGTAGCCCTCCGGTCCCTTGCCCAGGTGTTCACGATAGATCGCCCGAATATCCGAGCCGCAAATGGTGGAAGCCTTGACGGCAAGAAGCACCTCACCGTGACCCGGCTCCGGCACCGGAACTTTCTTCAACTCAACGGTGCTGTCCCCGGGGAGGAACGCCGCCTTCATCATCTTCATTGTTCAATCTCCAACGCCGAACCTATGCGGGCGTGATAACTCCGTTGACGTCCCAAAGATCTTCCCAGGACTGATTGTCCTTCCACAGGAATACCTGCCCCTTGATGAGCCGGCAATTGCGATCGATGCCTTCGATCGCCTTCATGTCATCCGCGCTCAACGGTTCACTCACGGCAGTCTGAAGATTGCTCAGCATATTTCTCGGGTTGGTTGAAAATGGAATGGGAATCTGCCCGCGCTGGATCGCCCACTTGATACACACAACGGCCGGGTGTTCTCCCCGCCGCTTCGCGATCTCGCGAATCACAGGATCTTCGGTCGGCGATGTATCCTCGGGCGTGCGATCGCGCTCGGGACGAGCCGGCGAGCCAAGCGGCGAGTAACCAATCGGCTGAATGCCGCGCTCCAACAGGTAACGGAAAAACTCCGGCTGCTGAAAATGCGGATGGAGTTCCATCTCGTTCACCACCGGCTTGATGCGAGCATCGCGCAGCAGCAGTTGCATCTTGGGGATCGTCATGTTTGACGTGCCGATGTTCCTTACCAGCCCGCGATCGACCAGCTCCTCCATCTTGCGCCATGTACGCATGTAGTTCTCATGGATGTACGGAACCGCGTGCAGATTGCGTGCGCTCACGTCACAGCCCGGCGGGTGATGATTGGGAAATGGCCAGTGGACCAGATAGAGATCAAGGTAGTCGACCTGGAGGCCTGACAGAGACTTCTCGCACGCGGGAATTACGTCATTCTCACCGTGCTTGTCGTTCCAGAGCTTGGAAGTGATCCAGACTTGATCGCGGCGCAGCCCATTCTGGAACATTCGTCCGAACACTTCACCGATTCGCGCTTCGTTCCCGTATACCGATGCGCAATCGAAGTGTCGGTAGCCGATTGCGACCGCGTATCTCACAGCTCCTGCAACAGCATCATGCGAGACATGATCCGACCCGAAGGTTCCTAAACCAATCCCGGGAATCTTGGCACCTGAGTGTAGTGTCCGATACGGGATCAGGGAAGGGTCGACGACGGCATCTCGCGCATCGGCATTTTCGATTGCGGCTTGCATAATGATGTCTTTCATGTTTTTCTTTTTCACTTTTCAAGCGAACTTGAGACGTCTGTAAATGCACTGGATGTAATCCTCATCCAGTGCCGCCTGTGCCTGTGCCCATTGAGCAAACACTCCGTTAGAACGCACGAAGTAACAACGCCCAATCATTCCGATCCGGAGCCTCTGGCGATGTCCATATTGGCCCGAGAACGGTAGGAAGATCGATCGTTTCTCCTGTCATCGCACTGAACCAGGATGCGCGATAGTGACCGGGCTGAAGTTGAACTGTTACGGAACCGCCGTGAGGAAGATAGACAGCGTATGTCCGGCCTGGGTCTGCCAGGCAATAGTCCCCTCTACTCACGAGTTCGTCGTGAGGGTCCGTCTTCCACCAGTCAAAGCTGGTAAAGAAATCGACCATGTGTCCATAACCGAGAAACATCGTCATGGTGTCGTCGCCGCGCCCGTTAAACCATCCACCGCCCATATCCGGCCAGATGTTCGTTCCGCGCCGAGCAGACTCTCCAGCGGTCTGATAGCCACCGGCCATGACGATATCCCAGGCTGTGCGACGTAAAATATCCGCGGAATCGGAGCCCGGAATCGCCCAAAGCGGGTAGTGGTCCTCATAGCCATATTCCTCGTTTGTTTGTGGAATAATACGCCCGGTCTTCTTCTGAAGTTTGCGCGAGTCCAGCATAAGGGCGTGCTGGTTGCGGGACCAATCTTGGTATGAAGTGAAGCCGAACCATGATGATGCTCTATCCTGATGAACGATGTGTACGGGATGGCTTGTCGCCAAATGTTTGTAAGGATCCCAACTCTCTAGCAACATTCCGGTCTCATGGGTCCACTTATCGTCACGATAGCGATCAAGATCGTCCCCCAGATCCCAGGTGATATTAGAAAAGGCCCCGAATCTGGCCAAGGCATAACGGATGTATCGATGCTCGTCTTCACTGCCGGCCCCAGGATGTACGTAGCTGTCTCCCATGTCAAAAATGACGGAAATGACCATATCCCGTTGACGCGCGAACTTCAACATCCTCTCAAACTTTTGCCAGTACGGGACGTTGAAGCGGGAGTAATCCCATCCGGGATGATAGTAATCGTCGGGATTCTTTCCCGGCCACGGTGCCAGATTAACGTTCCAATTAGGTCCTACCATTACAGGCTCGCCAAAGAAAGTGTTCTCGCGGCCGTAGAGTGACACCCGTATACGATTGATTTTCAGCCGATGAAGCCGATCAATGCTGAAATCAATCGTGCGGTCGTCTTTCCATCCCATGAGAAAGAACGCAGTTGTGCCATTGAAGAAGTAGTGTTCTCCAGTCCCTTTCCAGACAAAATGCCATGGATAGTTCGGATCGATACCGATCATGCCACGACGGTGTGCTTCTACGGACTGGAAAGTTCCCTGCGAGGTCCTTTCGAAGCTGCCCTGTTTGTATGTGACAGTGTACTTGTACTCAGTCGCCTCGGGCGCCATGAAGCGGATCCGAAACACGCTGCCATCAGCAGAATCACAAAACCCTTCAACCTGGCGGCGGTGAGTACCATCGATGGTCTCGAAGACTCCGGTCAGGGAAGCATCCTCAAAGGGATTTGCGGCATCGGGCCTCCGGATGGATGCAATGATTTCCACATAGTCATAACGGTCCACCTGAGAAGGAGCCGAAGAGAACGAGACATCGGCTGGACTAGCACTGGAAATCAGCGGTGAAACCGCCACCAAAGCGATCAGAGCAGACAGAGCAGACTTCAAGATGCGCAACATCGAGACTCTCCTTGGATCCTCTAGATGGCAGTTAAGCCGCCATCACACATGTAGAGGCCTCCAGTGCAATAGGACGATTCGTCCGAAGCCAGAAATAGCGCAAGGCCCTCAACGTCCTTGGGAGTGCCGAGCCTGCCGACAGGGACTGCCTCACGATACCTTTCCCGTACCGCAGGATCGGCGAGGATATAGCTGTTCATCGGAGTATCCATGGTTCCAGGAATGATGGAGTTGACACGAACGTTGTCGCGAGCGTGCGCAACCGCCATGGTGCGAGTAAGTCCCATAATGGCCGCCTTGCTCGTGCTGTAGGCAGTCAACTCCGGTGCGCAACCGACCAGGCCGGTAGGGGATCCCAGAAAGATAATTGACCCGCCCCCATTTCGGAGCATGGCTGCCATGGCCCGCCTGGCGCAGAAAAACGATCCCCGCAGGTTGACGCCCATCACGTAATCCCAAGTCTCGGTACTGATTTCATCGATAGAGCGATCGCGGCCAGGGAGCAGAACACCGGCATTGTTGTAAAGCACGTCGACTCGGCCATAGCGTGCGAGTGCGGTATCGAACAACGCATTCACCTCGCATTCTTGCGATACGTCCGCCTTGACAAAAACTGCATCCAGCCCTTTTGCCCGGAGTTGATCACAGAGCGCGTTGCCATCCTGCACATTAATGTCAGCGGCTACGACGGCGGCGCCTTCGTGTGCAAACCGCGACGCGACTGCTCGACCGAGACCGGCTGCTGCTCCAGTCACGACTGCCACTTTTCCTGAGAGTCTCATGAGTTTCGTCCCGTTGGTTTCCATTTCGCATTCGTCAAGCTTCGAGTTGATGCAAACTGCGATGAGCTTCTCTCCGATATTAGCGTCAACAATCGCTGGCGTCTCTGAGAATTGGATCACGTTTTTCTTAGAAAGCCACACTGCCCTGTAGTATTCGTTTTGCGTGAAGATACTTCCACAGTATCGGAGCGTGCCTGGAGTTGGAAGGCCGTCGCCACTTTCCAAGAGCCGTTTGAATGGCCTTGACTGCACCTTCTTATGGAGGCCCGCCCCCTTGAATTCACTCGATACGTCGGAAACATCTGTGTGGAATTTCCCAGCCCTGCCGTCTCAAGCTCTTATCGAGCTTTCCGGCGTATAGCTGCTTAGGATCTTGTGAAGGGATTCGTCGCAGCGCTGCTGCGTCCCCCTCGTATAGCAGAACGGCGACTGGAATCCACACCGTCACCACAGGCGTACCCCGTGCGCAGCCAGACCTGGATCATACTGGCGCTGTGTGAGCGGCCGCCTGAAATACTGCACACGCACATCATTCGTTCAACGGCCGTAACTCCAGAAGCTGAAGGGTTTCGTTCTCTGGGAACACGACCGGTATTCCACGTACCCAGTCGGCTCGTGTGAACTCGCCCAGGTCGCTGTTGCTGAGGATCGACCGCAACTTGTAGCGGCCCGAAGGCAGCAGAGGCAGTTCAAGCGTGGCCTCGGCGGCGCCTGACTCATTTCGAAACAGTGCGATCACGCCGTGCCCACCGCGCGATAGCCGCGCATATCCATCCCATGCAGAGGGCGATGTCTGCCGCCAACTACCCAGCGGAAGGAAGCTCTCGCTGATCTTCGCTGTCTTCCGCAGCTGCTTAAACCACGCGACTTGCGCACGGAACCACTGGCGGTCCGCCATGCTCAGCCGTCGTAAATCGCCCAGCAGCACCGGTGCCGACCCAATCGCCGTGGCAAAGCGTTCCGCGATCGGCTGCCTGTCCGCGTGGAGATTGCCTATGAGCATACTCTCGACTGGCATGGAGATCGCGCGCTGATAGAGTAGCTGCCGCGCCTGAATCGGCCCTGCCGCCTCCGGCCCTCTGTCATCTACGTTGCTCATCCAGTCCAAATCGCCCGTCGCCAGGAGCCCCGCATCAATGATGTGTTTTTGGCCCCAAAGCTCGAAGGTCAAATCCGATAGGACTTCGGGAAATTCCTCGTAGACCCTCCGCGTCACGTACGCAATCCCTTCATAGATCCGGTTCAGCGACTCCGCCCAACTCTCGTGATAATGTCCCTTCGCCCAGCACCCCGGCGCTTCGCCATAGGCATTGAAGATCGAGGTAAGATCAAGCTTCACATAGGCCAGGTGAAACCGCCGGATCGCATCAACCACTCGCGCCGCAGCAGCTTCGCGATACGCCGAGGCCATACACATCACGGCCTTCGGCCCAGCGGCCGTCGACGTGACCTTTGGCCTGCCGTACTGGTCGCATGCCGCCCACTCCGGATGCTCGCGGTAGACCACGGTCGAGGTGCCAATCGCTGCCAGCGGAACCCACAGGCCCAGCCTCATGCCTTGTCCAGCCAGAGCCGAAAGAATCGGTTCAAGGCCGCCAGGGAATGCTGTCAGATTGACCGTGTTTTCCCCGTATTCCTGCTGCCAGCCGTCGTCGATGGTAAAAATATCCATGCCCATCGCGCTTGCGGCCTCGATCAGCTCTATCGTTGTAGCGTGATTGATACTGCGCTCGAACGGCTCCCAGGTGTTGTAGATCCATGGCGGTCCCGTTACGTCGATACGGCGCTCCAGTACCTGCGCCGCATAGGACGGCAGGCACCAGTGTGGATCGTTGAAGCCATCGCCGTTGCGGTAGAGAATGAGCGACGCATTTGCCGTCGTGAACGACTCGCCCGGTGCCAGACGCCGTTCGAACGGCATCAGATCCGTGTCATACATTACGCCGATGCGCATGTGTTTGGGATCGTCCCAGCCGCCGATCTCCATGCGCTTCATGTAGCCGGGCACTTCGTTCATCACCGCAATGCCGTCGCCGGTCTTTCCATTCGCCAACAGCAGGCAGGCATCTTCTGACCGGCCAGTATAGAAAATCTCCCGCGGCACCGACCCATACTGAGTCAGCAGTGTCATCTTATCGGCTGCACCCAGTGCAACCCCGATCGCCTCGATGTTCATGTGCGAGAGATGCAGCATGCTGCTGCCCGTGTTCCGCAGCACCAAGTGCTTCCGCAGTGCGGGGTGCCCTTGATACACGCTGTACACGACCGTGACTTCCAGAGGCAGGGTTCGATGGCGCAACCGCATCGTCAGCGATCTGTCCCTGGCATCGCGAGACTCTTTTGCGTCGATCAGATCGAAATCTTGGCCGGCGCCCGCGCACTCCCGTCCCTCACACACGAACGAGAACTCCTGCGCCATACTTCTGTGTAGATTTCCACGGGTAATCAGATCTTTGTTCGTCGCTACGCTGGCGAGTTGCTTCGTAAGCAGTCCACTCTTTGCTTGGAATGAGACCACTCTCTTCACCAACTCATTGCCGATCGTCCATCGTTGCCCGCCGACGCCGCCTGCAACAGTCCGCAGCTTCCAAAGAGGCGTGCCCAGGGCACCGGACACGTGCGCGGAACTCGCTGCCATCAACAGTGCGCCATCCCGGAGCACGCGTCGTCTGCTCAGCCATTTATTCTTCTCTTTTTTCACCATCGCGCCTTCGGAGCCCGAAGCACCATACCTCATGCCCCGTTTCTCAACGCAAGCCTAACAACTCCCACTGTGGAGCAGACAAGTCCATCTCGTAGATTGCAGTATTACAAAAAAAAAAGAGAGGATTCTACTAGACCATCGAGTCTCGCTAGGGCTATTCGTCACTGAGCGAGCATGAGCAACGACCGGACCATTCCGCGCCAAGACGCTCCCAGTGTACCACTGGACAATGGCTGGCTCCGATCTGTTCTGCAATTTCCGGTTACGCACCAAACCAATATGTATTTGAGGAGGAATCAGATGATAACGCAAGCGCATATGCACGACCACTCGTTGCAATGCCAGCACGCCTCGAAAGCACGAGACCAATCATTGAAGCGCATCTTCCTTGAAGGAGACATGACGAGACTTTATGCGGTATGTGTCATGTGTTTGGCGGTCTGTCTAACGCTTAGCCCGTTATCCGCACAGGTAAAGTCAAGTGCGATCACCGGTACAGTGTCTGACCCGACCGGTGCTGTCGTCCCTAACGCAACCGTGACGGTTCTCAACGAAGGAACCGCCGTGAGCACGGAGACCAAAACAACAGAGAAGGGCGACTATACTGTGCCCTATCTCCCGGTCGGCCACTACACGCTTCTCGTCAATGCGGCTGGGTTCAAAACCTACCGAAAAATTGGCATCGTTCTGGTAAGCGCAACTACCGTGCGCGAAGACGTTTCTCTAATGCTCGGCGAGACGAATGCCACCGTTACGGTGAAGGCTGGTTCCTTAGCTCTCCAAACCGACAGCCCAACCGTACAGTCTTCGGTGGGCGAGCAACTCATTCAGAACCTTCCCAACATCAATAACAACCCGCTTTACTGGTCTACGCTACAAGCCGGCGTGGTGCCCGATTCGAATATGCTGAACAGTCAAGCGCTGGGCGTCGGATTCACGGACCGGCAATCCATGTCCGAGTTCCGTATTAATGGTACTGAATTAGGCAGCAACGATATTCAACTGGACGGACTTTCGATCCTGGGTGCCGGTTGGCACGAAACTGCTGTTCTTCCCAATCCCGATTCCCTCCAGGAAGTGAGCGTCACTTCCAACACATTTCCCGCAGATACCGGTTTAGCCTCGGGTGTGGTTTCGATGACCACGAAGAGCGGCACCAATGAGTTCCACGGCGATCTCAATTACATGCTCCGCAATGAGGCCCTTAATGCCAACGGGTTTTACAATAACTATTATCAAATCCCACGCCCTAAATACCGGCTGCTACAAGGCGGCGGCAGTATAGGCGGCCCGGTAATCATCCCTAGGCTGTTCAACGGGAAAGATAAGCTGTTCTTCTTCGTATCGTACCTGCGCCTTACCCATTCATCTCCTGACACCTTCCTTGGTAAGGTGCCAACCGATCTGGAGCGACGGGGCAACTTTAGCCAGACGATGGTTCCGAATGTAAACGGCGTTCCTGAGAACGTTCACATTTACGATCCCTTCACTGCGGCACCGTACCAAGGTAGTACGACCACCTTCGTCCGCCAGATGTATCCCAATGCGATTGTAACCAACCCCAATCCGTATGGCCTGAAGCTTCTGCAATCGTACCCCGAGCCGAACCATACGCCCAGTGACGCTTTCAACGACAACAACTATTTCTTTTCGGGTACCATACCCGAAGTTCGCGATAGTTTGAATACCAGGGTCGACTATAGAATAGGAAAGCACTCTTTCTATTTCACAGGCGGGATTGCGAAAGGCTCTGTTACGCCGCCGAATGCGTGGGGTTCCGGAAACCCGTTTCAGAACATGCCGTGGCCTGGTGTAACTACGGACCAAAACCCTTATGGTGCGATAGGCGATACCATAACTCTGAATCCAACGACGTTGGTCGATATAAGATATGGCGTAACTCACATTGATACCCAGTCCCGGATTCCTCCAGCGACGGGAATTGATGGTTCGACGTATGGTGTGCCGTCCTCTGTAGGAGCTCTGAATACGCTGAGCGGAGACACGCCCTCAGTTGGAAACTTCAACACAAACGATGGCGCAAATCAGGGCAACTACACAAGCCTGGGTGCTCCCACATGGGATAACAAGCATGAAGCCCAGCTCAATCACGACGTGGTCGGGAGCATCACTAAGGTGCTCGGTAACTGGACTTTGAAGGGAGGAGCCGAGTACCGTGTCTATCTCGGAAATTGGATGGATCTCGTATGGCCAACCCCCGCAATAGGTGTTCAGTTAGGCGCATTTAACATGCCCTCCGGCTCCGGGAAGTTTTCAACTGTCAACGGGAACAATGATACGGCGCTCATTACCGATCCCGCAGACCTCGGCTACAGCCTGACCTCCGCTGTAACTGGTGTCTCCGGTTGGGGCATGATCGGTGGGAGCGGGGTACCAGTAGCAACCGCCGCCAAGTATGTGGCTTTCTACACGCAAAACAGTTGGAAGGCGACGAGAAGGTTAACTCTCAGCTTGGGGTTAAGATACGAGCTGCAGCCGGGTCCGACCGAGCGCTACAATCGCATGGCCTCCATAAACTTAAATATGGCGAACCCGTATAGCTCGGGCTCTTCAATCGCAGGCAACCCCCTGGGCGGTCTCGGGGTTATGACCTTTCCGGGGGTGGCCGGCTACAGTAGGAACCTGTATAAGACAGAGTACGGGAATGTGTCCCCCCGACTAGGAGTAGCCTTTCAGTTGAACAAATCTACTGTGATACGTGGCGGGTTTGGAAGGAATTATATGCCGAGTAATACCGGGTTCAACGCCAACGGAACCATCTACGGGACTGAACCCTTTTCGCCTTCTGCTTACCCTATCCCGTTTGGACTTTCACCCAATGGCAGTCCGGTCGGCACCTTTGATCAACCAGGAAACACGAACATTATTCCCGCAGTTGGCGCGAACCAGTCGGCGACTCTTTATGGCACTATCGGTGGCGGTGTTGACCTATTCAACAGGTACTTGTATAAGACGGGCGTTACAGATCAGTGGAATGTTATTGTTGAACGCGCCTTTGGCCCTGAATGGTTGGTCTCAATTGGTTATGTTGGTTCACGGAGCACAAATCTCCCGTGGCGCGGTTTCAACATTAACGGGCCATGGAACGTCCCCTCAGGGACATTGCAATCCTGGCGCAGCACTTGGTTGGCCTCCAACGGCACGAACGATCCATCTCAAGTGCAGGTTCCGAATCCACTACCGGCCTTGATCGGTAAGGCAACCGGGGACATTGGCAATGTGACCATCTCTGCGATGGAAGCGCAAGAGAATTATCTACCGTTCCTGGGGCAGACCGATTTTCGAAGCGCGGGTAGCTCAAACTATAACTCGATGGAGATCCGAGTTCAACATGCCTATAACCATGGCGTCCTCCTGATGGCCAACTATACCTGGTCAAAGGCAATGGGTCTTACCGGTGGCACTTGGAGCCAAAGCATGATGGAATCCCAGGCAGGAGGAAGCGTACCACCCTATGGCGGTGTTGACTACCTCAACCAACACAATAACTATAGTCTGTTGGGATTTGATACTCCAAACCGTTTTGTCGCCGCTGTCTCCTATCTTCTGCCGATTGGTGAAGGTATGGCCCTCGATCCAGGGAACAAGATCGCGAACGCGATCATCGGCCAGTGGCAAGTCTCTTCTGCAGTCACGCTGCAAAGCGGGAACCCTTGGGGGCCCAGTTGTGGCACATTGAATGGGCGCTGCAATGTCGTGGCGGGTGAGCCTGTTCAGGTGCCCAAACACTTGCAGCACTGGTACGACGGTAGTACTAGCGTCACTCTACCTGATGGCCGCACCATTACTCCACCTGAGGGCACGTTCTTGAAATGGAATCCGGACCGGTGGACTCAACCGGTTGTGCAGTTCCCGAACGGCACCTACGGACCCGATTACCTCTACACGACGAACGGTAGTTCTGCTATGACGCAGGGCGATTTGCGTATTCCGGCGTTTGAAAACGTCAATCTCTCAGTCGTTCGTAAGTTCAACTTCGGGGAACGCGTCAACCTCGAGCTTCATGCTGATGCTACCAATGCCTTTAACCACACCAATTTCCTTGCCAGCGAGATCAATAACGGTGTGAGTCCCGTTGTGTCATTGGCCGGAACTACCCCTGGTACCGCGATAGGTCAAAACGCTAATACGGGCTTCGGCACTCTCTCAACATCCGGCTGGGCAGGAAGCTTCCTGGAGCCGCGTCAGCTCACCTTGTCGCTGCAATTGAATTTCTAACGAGGTGGCTACTAATCCACTCAAACATCCGCGCTGCCTCCCGTTCGCTCCCTGCGACCGAGGGGCAGCGTTCAGTGTGACAGATGCTTTGAGTGGAGTTGGAATGCGAAGGTGCCCAGGGCACGAATAACACTCTATATCTTATCAAGGTAGTTTCAGGCAGTTGATTTTGTGGTCAGGCCTGAGAACCTCCGTTCTTATCGGTTTTGGTCAACAGGGTGACGAATTCTCGTACGATGGGAAATCGATCCGCGGCAAACCTTTTCATCCAAAGCTGATTCTTGGAGGCCCAGAGTACATCTGCCGATAGGAAGAAGATTAACGAGTAGGATGGAGGGGAGATGAATCGCAGAGAGTTCTTGGTTGGTAGTGCGGCTTCCGTTTCTGCGGGTGTAGCAGAACGCAAAGGATTCGCAAAGGGCGTAGCAGTTGCTTCACTTCCGCCGTTCCCGCGAGATTTTCTCTTCGGGGCGGCAACCTCCTGCGTGCAGATCGAGGGTGCAGCCTGGGAAGATGGCAAGGGCGAGTCGATCTGGGATTGTTTTGCTGAGAAGCCGGGAGCGATCATCGACGGGTCGAATCCATCCCTTGCATGCGATTCCTATCATCAATGGTCACTCGATCTCGCTCTCGTAAAGGAGATGGGACTGCAGTCGTATCGCTTCTCCATCGCTTGGCCACGCATCCTGCCCATAGGCAGAGGCCAGGTAAACGAACGGGGAGTGGATCATTACAACAAAATCATCGATGCGCTTCTCAGTGCTGGAATCCAGCCGTTAGTTACAGCATATCACTGGGATCTCCCGCAGGTTCTCCAGGATAAGGGTGGTTGGCCCAATCGCGATACTGCCGAGCGGTTTGCTGACTACGTGCAGATTCTGGCTAAGAGATTTGGCGACCGAGTTGTGCGCTGGTGTCTGCTGAATGAGCCGTCGGCGTTTACGATATTTGCTTATGGATTTGGAGGCCATGCCCCAGGTATACGCGACCGCGGGCAGATGCTGCGCGCCATCCACACTTCAAATCTGGCGCAGGGTGCCGCCTTTCGCGCGATGAAGGCGATTCGGCCGCATTCCAAAGTGGGCATCGCGCATGCCATGCAGCTTTACGATCCGGCTACATCTTCCGAAACCGATCGCCAGGCGTGCGAACGATTTCACGCCTTCAACAATCTTTGGTTCCTCGATCCAGCTTTTACCGGCGAGTATCCTGATGCCTTTGTAAATGGTGTCCCGTACGAGGAGATGGGGTGGAAGCCAGGTGACGAGCAACGCGTCCGTGCCACACTCGACTTTTCCGGCATGAACTTCTACGGAGACGTCCAATTAGTGGCGGCAGGGGCTGGGAAGTTCATGAATGAGGCGGAGTTGCTGAATGGAATCGACGCACATGTAACGCGTCGGCAGCGCAACACCGCCGCAGCCATGGAGCGCGTGAGCCTTTGGATGGCAACTCGCTATTCCAGACCAGTTGAAATCACTGAGACCGGTTTTGGAGGGCATGATGTGCTCACGCCCAAAGGTAAAGTGCATGACCAGACACGAATCATATGGCTCAGCGACGCTTTTTCTGGAATCCGCCGTGCTCAACTGAAGGGCGCCAAAATCGTCAGTGCCCATGTGTGGAGCTTGATTGACGATTGGGAGTGGCAGGGCGGTTTCAGAATACATATGGGATTAGCTTGGGTTGACTTTATGAACCCGATCCAGCGAATACCTAAGGATTCTGCGCGGTGGTACGGTAACCTAGTTCGGAGTCGAAGCTTGACGCCCACTCATCGTTAGATCGCGTTTCAACACTGCCTGATCGAGACCAACGCTGATGGTACAACACCGCGAGTCTTGATTGCTGGGCGCTGAGAAACCGATGGAACCGGCCAAACTCTAGTCATGCAATTGTACTGTCGAGAGGCGAACTGCGGACCGGGGGTGCAAAGTGGAGGGAACGAATGCTCAAAGGACGAGTTGCAGTTATCACCGGTTCCACGAGCGGAATAGGTGAGGGCATTGCCAGAATATTGGCAAAACACGGTTGCTCGTTAATGCTAAACGGCTTCGGTGAGACAGAAGCAATCGAGAACCAGAGATCGGAATTGGCTCGGATATCCGACGCAGAGGTTCTGTATAACGGTGCTGATCTGTCGCATGCGAGCCAATGCATCGATCTCATTCGTGATGCTGAGGGGCGTTTGGGACGCGTCGACATTCTTATCAACAATGCGGGTCTACAGTACATTGCCCCGATCGAGGATTTTCCTCCCGATCGCTGGGATTACATTATGGCTGTCAACCTCTCAGCTTCGTTTCACACGATTAGGAAGACCTTGCCATTGATGCGGCGATCTGGATGGGGACGAGTAATCAACATTGCTTCCACGCATGGATTGGTCGCTTCTGCAGGGAAAGCAGCCTACGTGGCTGCAAAGCATGGTCTTATTGGATTGACCAAAGTAGTAGCGCTTGAGACGGCTGGTTCAGGTGTTACTTGCAATGCGATCTGCCCAGGTTGGGTCTTGACACCTCTGGTGCAGGACCAAATTGATACGAAGGCTGCATCGGAAGAGATCTCGAATGAAGAGGCCACCCGCAAACTTTTGTCTGAAAAACAGCCGTCCGGCGCGTTCACGACTGTCGAACAAATTGGCTCTCTGGCTCTTTATCTCTGCACTGAGAATGCAAGCAACATCACCGGCGCCGCGATTCCCATGGATGGTGGATGGTTAGCTCAGTAGGTGGTCGATGTGGTTGGTTGGCTCCGAATGTATTGTTGAGTAGTTTACCAGTATATGCAGCCAGTGCCGTGATGGTCGTGGGTTTGGTTTATGACGATGGAATCACGATGGTGCTTCTCGCGTGAACCACGCTTGTATTTGCCGGCGGTGACGATTTCGTGGATCATCTGGATGGCTCGTTAGTCTTACTCTTTATTACCCCAGATCGGGCAACGGAAAGCAGCTGCGGTTCTCGTGGAAAGATTAATTAGGCGCTGTGAATTCCACGAGACAGGGAACGGATTTCGGATGAAGCGACAAGCATTGAAGTGGGGATGACACAGCTTGAAAGTTATGGAAGCGAAAGATGCAAAGCAAGTTCAGCCATAGGTGCGGGAAACGCCTTGTGCCCAGCCCTGCTTGTTGTGACGGGGGCCAGAGATGTCGGACGACGTATCCATCCACGACCTGAAGAGCGTGATCGCCGTGGGGCAGGAAGGCAGCGTGTCGCGCGCCGCGATGCGCCTGCATACGTCGCAACCCGCATTGGGCCGCAAAATCCATCATGTCGAAGCCGCCGTAGGAGTGAGGCTGTTTTACATCTGGCACGGAGGAGCGCGCTTGACCGAAGCCGGTGAGGCATTTGTGGAGGAGATCCTTCACTCTGTCGATCACTATGAGCGGGCGGCGCAGCGGGCGCGGAACGTTGCGCAGCGGCAGGCCGGTTTTCTCGAAGCCGCGTACTCGTCGTTTCTCTGCCCGGAATTGCTGACGATCGTCTCCGGTCTACGCTTCGAGCGGCCCGGGGATCCGGTGCTGCGGATGACGAGCCTGCATACAACGGAAATCATTCGAGGGGTACTGGAGGGCCGGTACCAGGCCGGCATTGGCTACCTTCCTGTCAAATATCCCGAACTCGAAGCCCGGGAACTGCTCGACGAGGACCTGATGCTCTGTGTCCCGGCAAGACATCGACTGTTTCGATCAGCTTCCATTTTGCCGCGGGATCTCAACAGGGAGCCGCTGATCGGATTCTCGGAACATGCGCTGCCGGAAGTTCATAAAGAGATTACCGCGTATTTCGACGTACTCGGCATCGAACTGAACGTTATCGCGCAGCCGTTCACGTTTCATGAGGCGATCCACATGACGCTCGGGGGGAAAGGGATTGCGATGGTGAGCGGCGGCTGGTCGCATCTGTCGAAGGACGGGATTGTGTTCCGGCCGCTGGCGGACAGGCTTCTGACCATGAAGAGCGGCATCTTCGTGCGCCGGGATAACCGCACCGATGCGGTCAAAGATTTTCAGAACCTTCTCTGGGTAAGGACGGCGAAGCTCAGAAATGAGCGGCAGAGGGTGACGCTCAATCCGCGCCACCGGCCTCCTTAAATGTTGCAGCCCCAGAGAAGCCTTGCAGACGAAGGTTACCCCATCGGAGGTCAGATATGCGCAGACCCGAACCGTTTGTGCTGGCTGCTTTTCTTTTGCTCAGCGGCTGCAACGAAGCGAAGAAGCCGAACGCCGCCCATCTCACCGTCGCCATCAACCGCTATCTTGCGAAACATGGGGCCGAATGCACCTTCTTCGCGCAGGCGTTTCCGATCGATGTTCCCGCATCCGAGTTGAAGGACCAGTCCGGCACCGCGCCGCAGATGGCCGCGCTCGAAAGCTCAGACCTCGTGCGCGGCAACGATACGACAGCCGTGATCCAGGGGATGATAGGCGCTCTCGGACCATCTGCGCCGCGGCCCGTGAGACGTTATCAGCTGACAGATGAAGGCCGGAAATACTTCCAGGTAAAACCCGGCGGCCTAGGGCAAAGCAGCGCCCTCTGCTATGGTCATGAGGTCGTTGATTCCATCGTGAGCTGGACTAAGCCCGAATCGATGGGATCGGTTCTCGAAACCGAGGTGACCTATACCTATAAGATGCCGGACCTCGCGCCGTGGGCTACACGCGCCGACGTGCAGCAGGCATTCGGAGACATACGGACAACGGTCGGCGGCATCTCGAGAACAGAGGAAACCGCGGAGTTGCAGTTGACCAACGTAGGCTGGGAAGTTGACGGGCAATAGGTCTATTCGGCAGCGGGTCTCCTGATCTCTGTCAGATGGCGCCAGCCGTCTCGATGGACGACATGGGCGACCGCGTCGATAGACCGCCTGCATTCTTCCTCCACGTCGCGCAGCGAGACACCGCCTGAACCGCGCAGGGCAAGCTGCGCCAGGCGGCGCAGCGCGTCCTCGGCGCTGTTGGCATGAATGGTGGTCAACGACCCGCGATGCCCGGTGTTGAGCGCGTCGAGGAAAACTCTCGCCTCCGGTCCGCGAATCTCACCCACGATAATCCTGTCCGGCCTGTGCCGCAGCGCGGCTTTGAGCAGATCGGCAAACCCTACCAGGCTCTTGTGGGTGTCAAGCTGCGTCTCGGCGGATATGACGTGGGGTTTGCGGATATAGAGTTCGGCCACATCTTCCAAAATCAGGATGCGGTCGTTTTCGGGAATGAAGTCGGCGAGCACGTTGGCGAGGGTGGTTTTGCCCGAGCTGGTCGCGCCGGAGATGAGGAGGTTGTCGCCATGCTGTACGGCTTCTGCCAGCGTTTTCGCCTGAGCTTCGGTCAACATCCTCCGCTCGATCAGGTCATGCATGGTGAAGTTCCTTGAGGTGAACTTACGGATCGTCATCAGCGGGTGGGGATTCACCAAAGGAGGAATCAGCGCGGCCATGCGGCTGCCATCGGGCAGGCGCAGGTTGAGGATGGGGGAATCGGCATCGAGCTTTTTGCCAAACCGGTTGGCGATGACTTCGAGGCCGGTGAGCAGAGCGCCATCGTCAAACTGAATATCCAGGCAGCATTGAATGCGTCCATCTTTTTCGGTCCAGACGGAGCCGTCGGGATTGACCATGATCTCGGAGATGGTCTGGTCGAGCAAAAGAGACGCGATGGGCTTGAGAAACGGGATGATAATTTCAAAACTCAATGCCGCACCCTCCCGGGATCGAAGCCGATCCGTTCCTGCTCGAACCAGGACATCGTGATGGGCAGGAAGTCCGGCTTGAGATAGCAGTAGGTCGGCGGCAATGGAGTGATGCCATCGAAGGCGACCACGACGGCCTGTGCATTCTTGAGATCGAAGAAGAGTTTTTCCTCGAACAACGGCTCCTTGTGTTTCTGGTACTGCTTGGAGGCAGAGACGGAGCCTCTGCTGGACGATGTACGTCCAGAAAGCCATCCAACGTTGGCGTTATTGCTGGACTCGGAGACGGTGTAGCTGATCCGGGTCCGGTCCGCCTTGCCGCACAGCTCCGACGCGTAGCGGGCGGTCTCGGGATCGGAGGTGGTCAGGAAGACTTTGGTGCGGAACGCCTGCAACAGAGTCTTCACTCCTTCATTGGGGAGCGCGTCTTTCAGGCTGGCGATGCTTTGAGTGGCGACGATGGGAATGCACTTCGGCTGGCGCGAGATGGAGAGAAAGCGTTCGTCGCCGGTGGGATTGTCGCCGCCGACGGTGGCGAAGTTTTGGTACTCGTCGCAGAGAAACACAGTCGGGCGGAAGTGCTTCTCCAGCTCGGCATCCATCTTCGGAATGCGCAGAAGCACGGCGCGCTGGTAATCGATCTTCATGAGTGTGCCGATGGTCTTCGCGAGCGCCGGGTTCAGGGCGACGGGAAAGTTCAGGCCGACGACCGTACCGGACTCGATCAGCTCATCGAACGGCGGCAGGACACGGCCACGAGAATCGCTCGGGCATGGCTTGCCTTGGTAGAGTTCCCGCGGCGGGCAAAAGACCCGGCGCACCTGGGGATCGGTTTCGAATAGCGATAGGAAGACCACGATGCCCTGGATGATCGAGGTCTTGACCTCGGAGCGGAAGAACTTCCAGTGCTCCCAGTACCAGTACCGGACGCTGTCGAAGCGATCCTGTTGCTCCGGCGCGTATGGTTTTTTGGCATAAACGAAGAACTCGGCGTTTGTCTCGTGGAGGAGCAGCCGCTCCAGTTCTTCGGTCCAGACGGCGAGGTACTGCTTCGCATCCTTGTTCCACTCGAAGCCGAGCGGAGACAGCAGCGGTTCATATTTCCGGTAAGCGCCTTTTGCGATGCCGATGTATTGGGTCCGGCTGAAGCGCGACCCCACCTCGATCAGCATCTCTTCAAGGCGCCCCGCGCTGATCACGGTGCGAAAGAGATCGACCAGCGTCAGGTATCCGTCACGGACGCGATGGAGCAGAATGACATACCGCACCAGGTCTGTGTAGCTCTGCTGCCAGAACGGTTCCTTGCCTTTGCCCCAGATGCTGGTGATGATGGAGGCGATATTGAATGCCTGTGCATATGGGTCGAGCGAGTTGTTCAACGGGTTGTAGCGGATATCGCCATCGAGCGAGACCTCGATATAATCCTGTTCCCGTCCGCACCATTTGAGGATGCGCCGGAGCTGGCGGCAGAGATCGCCTTTGACTTCGAGCACGACGCCTGAAAGTTTTCGTTCAGGATCGCTGGCGCAATATGCGAACAACTGCCGCATCGCCGGTAGGACCAGGGCCAGGGTCTTTCCCGAGCCGGTTGCGCCCACGATGCAGGTCCCGGTGTAGAGGCCCCGCTCCGGTATGCTGAGCCACTGCGGAGCCGGGCTGGGTTCGGGGACAAGCTGGCGATGGACTTCTCCGAGGATCAACGACAAGTCCTGTCTGGTACGCGGATCAGGATACGGTGGAAGCGGCCCGGCCGCTTCGTCCGACTCTCTCCTAAATATATGGATGTAGGCGAGCGAGAATATCGTGGAGAGAATCAGGAACGGTGTGCTGTACAGAAAGAGATCGTAGCTCCAGACGACGGTGCGGTAAATCAGAGGCTGCTTCAAAGCAATCATGCGCAGCATCGGGTTCCCGACGTCGATGGGATAAAGGCTTTTGAGGATGATGCCGCAGGCCGCGCTCAGGCCGAACGAGAGCAGGACGCGATACTCGATCAGTGGATGAGTGAGGCATTGTAGATGCGCGCGAAAATTCATAAGGCTCCCTCACCCTTTCGCAGCAGCGGATGTTACCGCTGGATCAGATTTGGCTACTGCCTGCGCCGCTTTTGGATTGCTGGCTGGATGCGCGGAATTCGGTGCCGCAGTTGCCTTGTATTTCTGGAAGTCTTCCTCTTGCGCCAGCGCGAAGCGCAACAGCTCGTTGACGACATAGTTCGTTTCGTTGTTGGACCATGTGGCGAGCAGCTCGATGTCGTCTGCGACGGTCTGGTCGATAGAGGATTGGAGCTTGGCGCGGCGTATCCGGCTCACTCCGTGCATCAGTTTCAGTCGACTCATGAATATCTCCTGTGGATAACATTGCGCTCTGTCATGGATTCATCACGGATCAGTTATGGATCAACAACGGATGCTGAACTGATCCGCGTCGTATCCGGCGCAGATGAGTCTGGTATCCGCGACAGATACGTTCTCGATACCTGAAGTGCCGGGGGCGGGAGCGACGAGTGCGCCGGAGGCGACGCGGCAATCGCGGCGCGATGGCGCTCCCGCCCCCGGCATACACTTTCCCGTGGCCCTGGCCATCTTTCCAACTCGCTCTATTTGCATGACTAAGCCTCCATCGCAGGGGTCTGGTGCGGGGTCTCGTGGTGGGTCGCGTCTCTTTCTTCCGGTTGGCCATCCTGCCGCAGCGTATAGATCGGATAGCTGTACGGAAGCACGGTCGTTGTGAAGGTCATGCGCAGCGGAGCCTGCTGAAACCGTTCGCGGATTTTTGTCGCATTGGTGGCTCCAGCCTTCCATGCGGCGTACAGAGCCTGGTGTTCGAGCGTGGTGTAGAGCGGCTCTCCTTCGCGCAGAAGCTGCAATTCGGAGGACAGGACACCACCACCTTCGGCCTCGAAGAACTGCCTGGCGCGCAGGAATTTCAGGAAGTGTTCAACGCCGAGGGGCGTGAGCGGCGTCACTCCTTGCATCCGGTCGGCGGGAAAGCAGCGTTCAAACGCGGCCTTTGCCCGCCGCACATTGGCTTCGATGTCGGCAAGATAGATCAGCTCGGATGCGCCGAGGGCGCTGAACAGCGGCTGATACTGATCGAGGAAATTCTCGAATCGGGAGCTGCAGACCTGGCCTTCATCGATAAAAGTAAAACGTGGAACGCCGACGCTGGAGACCAGGATGGGAAACCCCTCGGAGAAGTAAAGCGGCCTGCCCATATGGCTCCGCGGCAGCAATTCCAGTTTCACGCCGCACTGTGTCGTGAAGAAATCGACCTTGGCCATTTCGGCAAAGAGAATGTCCGCGTCGAGGTGATCGAGGACGAAGTCGAGTACCATAAGCCGGGATTTCATGTAGGCATCGCTCTTGATGCGGCGATGCTGCGATCCGGCAAAACCGAGAGCGGCATAGATAGGCTTCGCCGTCAGGTGATAGATGTGCCGCTTCTGCCCACACTCGATGACCTGAATGTGCCGGTGGCGGTGGGCTTTTGTGAGAAAGCGAGTCGCCATCCTGCCCCCTTCCCGCTGCGCGAAGCGGTGATACTGGCGGCGCAGGAAGTAGCCGGAATGCACGGCGACCAGGTACAGGAATGATGCCTCGCGCGGGGTGTAGCCGATGGCTTCGAGGGGTTGAATGGGATCGTAGTCCATCGTTACAACTCCAGAATGTTTTCGATCAGGTGGCTGTCGTCTTCGATCTTTGCGGTGATGCTGGCGCGGTCGGAGGCCGAGGCGTAGTTGCGGAAGCCGGCCTGCGCCTTCGAGCGGAGATGACCAGCGTGGTAAGCAGCGGTCAGAACCTCGATGTCCTCGTGGCCGGTGCGCGAGCCCTGATCTTGATCAAAGTTCGGATCGTGGCCGGGATCGCTGGGTAGGTCGTATTCAATGCGCGCGTCGGGAATCTGAATGCCGCCGTCCACAAACGGCAAGTCGAACTGCTTTGCGACCTGCTCCTTAATCACAGTCATGTCGCGCGTGGGATCGGCTTTGCGCTCCCGATAGATCGACTTCTGCACGTCGGCTTTGATCTCGTAGTCGAGTTTCACCCGCAGGTTTGTGCCGCCTTTGCCCTCGATGCGCTCGGCCTCTTTTTGATAAGCCCGGTAAATCTGCGAGTCGTGCTCCACCTCGCGCGGCTTGACCAGACCAGCGTAGACCTTCTGGTCTTTGGGAAGATCGCCATCCTTAATAAGGAGTCGGCGGCCTTCTTTGGTGAGCGTGACCACTTCGACGCGCTCGATGCTGCGCCGCCGCCCGTCGCGGCGAAGGTTGACACGCTTGGTTTCGATGAGTCCCTTGTCGCGCAGATAACGAAGATCGTTGTCGAGCGCGCCGGACTTGCCGTGATAGAGCGACTCGCGGAGGTCCGCTGTGCGGACGACGCGGAAGCGTCCGGTTTCGGCGAGAAGCTGCTTTTCTTCGGGCCGCAGCTCCAGCCCGACGATGTTTGTGGCTGCCCGCGCCGGTCGGCGTGAGCCGTCCGACGCGACGGGACGGTGGCGCTCGCGCGGCACGTCCTGCGTCGGCTCTTTCTTTCTGCGGGGAGCACGCGGACGGATTTGGCGAGCATCCGGTCTGGGGTCGGGAGCTTGTTTGAGCCGCTGCTGCAACGGGTTCTCCGGCACCTTCCGCGCGGGCACACGCTCGGCAGGGCTCTCGGAACCATCGGCATTCTCACGGCGGCGCGGCAATTCCTGGGGAATATCGAGTCTCATGGCTGTGCCTCACCGTCGTCATTTTGTTCCGGCGAAAACTCGATGACTGCTTGCGCGGCGCCTGGCTCCACAACATCCGCGGGCTTCTGGCCGACGACGCGGCGCACATCGTAGTCGGCCAACCGCGTAAAGCGGTTCATCTCTTTCTCCGCGGCCTCGCGCATCTGGCGCACCTTGGCGATCAGGTCGGGCGTGCGCTCCATATACTGGTCTTCGTTCAACATGGCTATCGCTCCTCGTCGTCGCCGAACTGCGCGAGAATTTCGTCCGACAGCTCACTCTGCCCGGTATGGATTTCCTGGTCGAGATGTTTGAGCTTGCGGCCCGTGTCTCGGAGGAAGAACTTGCGCTCGATCCAGATGGTGAGGCCGAGGATGTTGGCAAAGAGAAGAGCGCAGTAGAGGGCGATGCTCTTGAGATAGCTGTGCAGAATGAGGCTGCGCCACGGCGTCAGGAACTGCAGCTCGCGCGTGAGCCAGAAGCCGAGCGCGAGAAAAATCAAGGTGGCAACGAAGACAGCGTTGGCGATCATGAGTGGTCCTTTCCGCCGCCGTCGAACGGGCGGCATCTCGACAGAAAAGCGGAGAGGCGAAAGCCCCTCCGCGAAAGGGCGGGAACGGGTTAGCCGTCCTCGCCGTAATCGACCAGTGCCTCCGGGCGGTCCAACCGCTGAATGCGGACTGCATGGACGGCACAAGTGGAGTGCTTGACCGGAAAGCGTTCACCGGCAACGACCACGCCACGCTCCTCTTCCAGGGCGCGCAGCTCCCCTTCGACTTCGAGGTAATCGCCACGCCTCATGCCACGCACCATGCCGCAGAAGAACGGGCCGGGGCAGAGGATGCGATGCCAGTCGGTGCGCGGTATCCATTCGTTATTGCCGAGATCCCAGACGCCGGAGACAGTCGCCAGCAGCAGGACCGCGAACGAGTCATTCTGGATGTGGTCGGATGACGGAGCCTCGGCATCTTTAGCGAGAAAGCCCCTGAGCGTTACGGCATTGGCAAAGAGAGTCATCATGTCGCACCTCCCGTGAGGGAGGACAACGCCGCTTACGCGGCGTCATCCTCCGTGATGGGATCGGCGTCGAGGTTCTCACCCTTCGCCGGGGCCGTGAGCTTCTTCACGGTGTTGGCGCGCACTTCCTTGTCGTGGAAGGTGACCTTGACCTTGCTCTTGCCCTGACCGACTTCCTTCTCGTACTCGGTCGAGCGCAGCTCGCCTTCGACTTCCACGTAGTCGCCCTTCTTCAGGCCCTTCGCGTAGTCGGCGGGCTTGCCGAAGGCGACGATGCGGTGCCATTCGGTGCGGTTCACCCACTCGTTTTTCTGCTGGTCCTTGTAGCCGGACTTGGTGGCGAGCGAGAGGACCACGACTGTCTTCTGGTTCCTGGTGGCGAAGGTCTCGGCATCCTTGCCCAGGTAACCTTTAACGGTGACGGTGTTGGTATAGAGTGCCATTGCTTTAACTCCTGTTTGGATTTGCCCTGTTCTTACTCGGGACACTCCTGCGCGAAGCGACGTGAGGTGCCCCGCTCCCAAGGCCAAGCGGCGCTTTTTCGGAAGGTTCGGGAAATCTTTTCGTCCGCGTTCTGTGCGAGGTTTGCCGAAAAGATTTTCTGAAAGCCGAAACCCGAAGGGCGGCATTGCCGAAGCAGAGCCGCGCAGTTGCCGCAGGGCGCGGGATAAGAACCGAGCGAGTGGCCGAGTGAGACAGGGGCGAAACCAGGAGAGATGGCGCTCTACGGAAACATCCGTCTGAAGGTGTCTGGACAAGGATGCGTCTGATTCGCACGCTGCACGCCGGAGTCGTCCGTGCGGTCGCGCCTTCCATGCGTGCGTAGACCACAGGGAGTGGGTGAATCGTACCTGGCAGTCTTCCGCATCGTTGCCTGCCCACGCACAGAGCGAGGGCCGAGTCGTGGGTGACCACGTGAAAGGCGAAGCTGTGCGACTTGGGTACGGAGTGGACGTGTGCAGGGCGAAGGTCGAGGTCTGCTCTCTTCCGCAGGGAAAGCGCCAATGCTGTGAAGGAGCAGAGGCTCATGGCTCCTGCCTCGCGCTGTTTTCATTACGGAGGATCGCATCGACCGCCGCGATGCGTTGTCCGATCAGGCGCATGACGGGGACAGCCATCGAATTGCCAAGGGCCTTGTAGCGGGGGCCATCGGAGGCGAGTTTGCCGCGGTACTCGACCAGGGTGTAATCGTCGGGAAATCCCTGCAGGCGCTCACACTCGCGCGGCGTCAGCCGGCGCACGGCCATCTGCGCTGTCATCACGCCATCGGCACGCCCTCCTTCGCCTCCGCGTTGAAGGGTCCCGGCTACATCGGTCGATGCGGTAAGTTCCTGCGTCCACGCGACAGCTACCTGTCCGCCGCCGTTGGCATGGCTACCGTCGTGTCCCATGCCGCGCAGCGTGGGCGCGATCTCATCCACATCGGAGCCGCAGTCCTTAGCGGAAAATGCAATGTAGCTATTGCTGCTGCCGCCAGCGGCTGCGCGGAGACTGGCAGCGTCTGAGACCTCCGGCAGGGCGCCACCTTCTCTGCCACGGAGGTTGAATGCGACGGCCTGGGCGCCGCCACTCTCCAGAGAGTGCGCGATGCCATCCGAGAAACCACTGCCGTTCGATTGCGTATGCGCGGTACAGATGGCGACAGGCACCATCGGGACGCCGCGCCCGGTGCCATCTTCGGAGGCATCAAATCCGTCTGCGGAGAGCGAATGCGCGATCAGCGTTTCTGTCTCAAAGTCCTGCCTACCCATGCCTCCGGCATTGAGGCAGTACGAAGTAGCGCCTGTGCTCGGAATCAGGCCGCCGTCGATATCGAAGTGCGATCCTGGCCCGCCACCGCCATGAGCGCGTGCGCTAAGCGTGGGGGCAATATCTTCCCGCGCTTCTCGGCGCGGCGAAGGATACCCCGACAGGCACGCGAACTCAAGAAATACTGCTGCTGGACCTCTCCAGTCTCCAAGATGTCCGATAACGAAGACGCGGCGGCGACGCTGGGGTACTCCGAAAAATCGAGCGTCCAAAATTCTGTAGGCGACCCCATACCCACATTCGACCAACATGCCGAGGAAGGCTCCAAACGTCCGTCCGTCGTCAATCGACAGGACGCCGGGGACGTTCTCCCACACCAGCCATACGGGGCGGATTCGGCCAGCAAGTCGAGCAAATTCGATGGTGAGGTTGCCACGCGGATCATCCAGTCCAACTCGCTTACCGGCGACGGAGAAAGACTGGCAAGGTGTTCCTCCGGCCAGAAGGTCGATTGTTCCCACATCTTCTTTACCTATGCGTGTGAAATCTCCAGCGTTGATGATGTCGCCATCGGCAGGCAGAGCAACGATGTTGCGAATGGCTGCCGCACGGCGCTGGGCCTCTTTGCGATCCGGTGCGTCGTGCGGACTGGGCATGAACACAGGGCGCGATGCGCGATAGCGCGAGCGCAGAAGCCAGCAGCAGAAGGGATCGATCTCGGCAAACATGGCAGGCTTCCAGCCGAGAGGTTGCCATGCAACCGAGACGGCTTCGATACCGGAGCAGACAGAGAGGTATCTCATGGCTGTCCTCCCTGCCGGAAGAGCGGAGCATCCTCGCGGATGCGGCGCTCGGACATGGCGACATACTCCGCGTTCAGCTCAATGCCGATGTAATTGCGGCCAAGTCGCAGCGCGACGAGGCCGGTCGTTCCGGCTCCATTGAAGGGATCGAGAACCGTGCAAGGCGCCACAGGCGCCGAGCACGAGCAGGACGGCTCCCAGCCGAGGGTCACGGTCGTAACGACCGGACCGAGGCGGACGTCGTAATCGCCACTCTCCGCCTGGGTGCTGCCAGCGAACTTGCCTGATGGCGCATGGCCCGCTCTGCCGCTGCCGGACTGAAAATCAACGCTGCGCTTGATGATCCGCGCCCACGGCGCGCCGCAACTCGCACAACAGCCGTGTTCGCTGGTGCCGGCAAGGATGCAGGGTTCTACGAGCTTCGCCGGGAAGGTGGCGAAGTGCGCGTCCGAGAACGCTTCCACCGCAATCGTCCAGACCGACCGCTTATTGCGCCGCGATACTGCGGTCACCTTTGCCAGTCCGGCCTTCGTCCGCATGTGAAGATCGCCGTTCTCGTATGCGGTCTTGTCCTTATGGGTGGGATTGCCGGGCGTGTCGCCCACGGCAATCTCGCTGATCGCTTCGGCGTCATAGAAGTAAGAGCCACTTCTGGCAAGCAGAAACAGGTACTCATGACTCTTCGTGGGCCGGTCGGTGACGCTTTCGGGAAGCGGATTCGGTTTGTGCCAGATGATGTCGGAGCGCAGCCACCAGCCGTCCGCGCGCAGAGCGCAGGCCAGCATCCACGGAATGCCGACAAGGTCTTTTGGTTTAAGAGTCGGGTGCGGAAGGGTGCTTGGCGGGCGGAAGTTCTCAAGGCCATCATAGGCCGGATTGGGAACAGCGCTGCCGTTCACGATCTCGCGCTGCGATCCATGTCCACGGTTCTGCCGGCCGTAGTTGCCCCAGCTTCCGAAGTAAGTGTCACCGAGATTGAGCCAGCGGGTCCCGTCGCCGCGCAGCACGCGACGCACTTCACGGAAGACCGCAACCAACTTGAGGACATATTCCTCCGGCGTGGCCTCGAGGCCGATCTGCCCATCGACACCGTAGTCGCGTAAGCCCCAATACGGCGGCGAGGTTACGACGCACTGTACGCATTCATCGGGCAGCACACGCAGACACGCCAGCGCATCGCCGCGCAACAGGCGATACTGTGGCGTTGTGCCCTGCACGTCTACTCGCATAGGCCGTACCCCGACTTGCAGGCGGCTGTTGGATTTAGATAAGTATTGGTATAATTGCCTGAATGGAAACGAAGCCCATTTTGTTCATTGGCAGCAGCCGGGACGATCTGCGGGAGTTTCCAGCGGAAGTTCGCAAGGCGCTTGGCGATGAGCTTCTCCGGGTGCAGAGCGGACTGATGCCGGTTGACTTCAAACCATTGAAGGACGTGGGCAAAGGCGCCTATGAGATTCGGGTTCACCTCAATGGAGCCTGGCGGGTGATTTACGTTGCGAAGTTTGCGAACGCTATTTATGTGCTTCACGCCTTCGAGAAGAAAACTCGGAAGACGAGTCAGAACGACTTGGAGCTTGCGAAACGGCGATACAAGCTGATTGGAGAATGAAAGATGAAGAAGACCGATTCCCGTTGGGGCGACAACAGGATCACCAAAGGCAGCAGCAATATCTTTCTCGATCTCGGCTTTGATGAAGATGAAGCGGCCATTCTCAAGATGCGCGCCGAGGTAATGATCCGTATCGAGAAACGCATCGCGGCCAAAGGATGGACACAGGCAGTGGCCGCCAGAGAGCTTGGTATCTCGCAGCCGCGCGTTTCGAAGATCAAGCGCGGCGAATGGAAAGACTTCTCCCTGGATATGCTGCTGACCATCGCTTCGCGGCTTGGCCTGCGGCCTAAGCTCAAACTGGCTGCCTGAAAGAACTAGCTCATTCATGCCGCACTCCGTGGTCCGCGCTTCCGCGCGCAGAGCACGGTAAGGGCGCCGAGGATATGTGCCATCGAGGTATTGCGGCCATAGAGCACCATGTCCGCGTAGCGAACGGGTGCGAGGTCGCCGGCACGGTCCACCAGCAATACAGGCACATGCAGGTCCGCTTCCAGCAGACGATGAATCAACCTGCCTGCGGGGTCGCCTTGCTGCGCGTGAATCAGGACGCCGCAGACAAGATCGCCGGACATCATGACGGCAGCGGCGTTACGGCTGTCGTCTACCGCGGTTACGTCGTAGGGCTGCAGGCGCAGTGCGAACGCAGTCGCGGAGAGCAGTTCCCGGTCGGCGCAGTAAAGCAGGATTGATTTCTTCGGTCGCATAGTTCTCAACCCCCGAATGCCTGGTCTGCATGGACGTAGCTGATAACGAGGCCAAGTGGATTGGTGAGCAGCATCTGGTTGGGAACCTGGTCGCGGAAGCTGTAAATGACATTCACAGTCCAGCGTTCCCGCCGCTGCTCTGTCCCATCGCCCGGCGAGCGGAAGACCTTCTGAAACTCGATCTGGGCGCGATAGGGCGACTGCCGTGTGTCTTCGAGGACTACGGCTTCGATCTCGATGTCCACGTTGGGCGCGCTGGGGTCGAGCAGGAAGGTCTGGAGGGTTTTCTGCTGGTTCACCCGCTGGAGCGTGGCGGACTGCAGCTGGTTCGAGAAGAAATCGAGCGACTGCGAGAAATCCCGCTGCAACGTCGCATGGTTGCGACCGTAGTAGAGCTCGCACCAGCGGGCGAGATAGTATTTGCTCACGCGATCGATGGGGATCTTCGAGAACTCGTCGTAGTTCATGACCTGGCCGCGCCCGACGTCCGAGACAGAGATAACTAGCGGCTTCAGCCGCGAGGCAGCGGTCTCGGCGCGCCAGAGGAGCGCAAGCAAGGCGAGCGCGACGATGGAGAGCACAAGCAACGCAACCTTCAGGTAGGTGTTCGTCACAACAGGCTCCGCATATAGCTCGATAAACTTGTGTCCGGCTTCCGAAGTTTGAAACGAAGTATTCTTCATGGCATTAACTCCCCATAGGGTTGACCCAGCTTCCGGCGCGGCCACTGAGAATCGCGCCTGTCAGCTCCGGTATCTTGACCAGGCCGTAGATGCAGACCATGAGGGTGATAAAGAGGGCAGGCAGGACGGTCAGCGCATTCGAGATGCTGATCTTGCCGATGACCTGAAACATCGCCGTCAGCACCTTGGCGAAGACGTAGATGAAGGCCGAGGCGATCACCTGGTAGAAGCTGAAGCCGATGAAGGCCTTGAACCACCCCCAGAAGAGCCAGTCCATCTTGGGCACGATGAACCAGGGAATAAACATCGGCCCCACCAGCACGCAGACCGCCGAGGCGACCAGGCCGTAGGCAATCACGGCGAAGGCCACAGCCTCCATTGCAGCGAGAATCACAGCGATCAGAAGGTAAGTCAGGTCTTCGAGGATGCTGTATTTGCCGGGCGGGGCGCCGAGTTGCTCCTCGGCGTTGACGATCGTGTTGGCGATCTGCTGCGTCTGGTCCGATTCGATCTGGTTCGAGATATTTTGAGCTTCCTTGGTCACGAGGTCGCTGAAACTCAAGCCCACGCCGGGAATGGGTGTGGAGTAATAGGTCAGCATGCCGAGGCCGAAGGAGATCATCAGAATGAGGTCCGCGAACCTGGCGAAATGAAAGCCGCCGCCGTGTCCCTGCGATGCCGAAAGGGCGGATTTTATGCCGAACCAGGCGATCAGAATCACGGCCAGGCCGCGGAAGATGTCGAACCCGGTAGCCTCCAATGCGGGACTGTTCGACGTAATCAGTTGGCTGATCGCCTGGTTTAAGGCGCTAAAGGGGTTTGGCTGCATGGCTCAGTGTCCTGTCGTTGAAAGAGAGACGGAGTGGATGGAATCGCTCACGCCGGAGGTCATGCTCTCGATCAGCGTGGGGAAGTTCTGCTGGAAGTAGATCGACTGGTTGATGAGCCGATTGCGCTCGTCCAACTGCTCCTTCTCGTCGAGTGCCTGCTGCGCGGCCTCGGCGGCGAGGATCTGGTTGGTGTCCTGCTGGGAGTGAATCTCGAGCACGGTTGAGGAATTGATCTTGCCGAGCAGGGCGTTCGAGGTCTGCTGGTTTGGGTCAGTCGAGTAAGTGTCGGCCTGGAGGTTCGCCAGCTTCTGCTGGAAGGTCTCGGAGTCGGCGCGGATCGTGCCGAGCGTCGCGAGCGATTGGGTCAGCGTGGCCTGGCCGAGTTCCGACGACGCGTACTGGTTCTTGATGGCCGCCTGGGTGTTGACGTCCTGTTGCGACAGACTGCCGCTCGGATAGCTCTCTAATGGAATGACGGCATTGTTGTACGCGGACGTGGCGCGCGTGGGGTTGCCGAGATCGAGCGCGTTGATCCATGCGGAGGTGTTGCCATAGGTGTCGGGAGCGGAAGCCGACGAGAAGTTGGTCCACAGGGAAAAATCGGACTGATAGCGTGCGGCGAGGTCCTGCGGCATCCGCGACATCTGGTAGGCAAGGTTGTAGGTTGCGATGACCTGGTTCATGGTGGTGTAGGCGGTGGTGTAGATCTGCTGGGCCTGCTGAATCTGTTGCACACCCTGCCGGATCTGCTCGATGGCGTGGACGCTCTGGGTCGGGTCGTAGACGATGCCGGAGCCGAATTGCGCGTGCGCAAGAGGCGTAAGCGCAAACAGCAGAGCGAAGCCTGGGAAAAACAGTCTGCGGTGAGTCATGGCAGTTCCTTTCTATGAGCGCCGAGCGCAAGCAACGGCGCGTGGGTTGGGTAGCGATAGGGAGAGGGCTTCTTCGGCGCGGGGGAGGCGCAGCCAACCAGGAGCACGAGAAGCGCGAGCGAAGCCAAGCGCATCACATCACCCCCGGCATGTCGTGGTCCTCATACGCGGGAAGGAGCATGTCCTGGGTGAGATAAACCTTGATGCGGTGGCCTTCGCGGATGGTGATCTTCGGCGGGATGTTGATGAAACGGTCGAGAACGTCCGCGCTCGATTGCGACAGGCTCGAAGCCATGCCCTGCTCGTACATGGAGGGGCCACTCAGGGTGTAGCCGTTGCCGTAGGTGGTGGACTCGGCTGCACCCGCGATCACGCCGAGCGCGATGCTCGCGCCGAAGATTTCGAGGTAGTGATTGTTGACCTTATCCTTGAGGCCGGTGTCGCCGATCTGGTCGAGACCGTGGAACTGATCGAGGTCGACTGAGTACCCATCGGGCATGATCATACGGTGAAAGGCGACGGCCAGCCGCCGTTGGCCCATCGAGCCGATCTTCTGCGCATTGCCGAGAATGAACGTGCCTGCCGGAATCAGCACATGCTGACGGTCCCGGCTGTAAACGGGATTGGTGACCATGACCTTGACCGGCCCGGCAAAGTCACTGTCCAGCCGATTGGTCAGCACGGTGTCGATGGTGACGCCCTCGAAGATTACATAGGGGCGGCCATGCGCTCTGTCGATGTTGACTTCAGGGGCGCGTTTGCTGGCGGCAGCGGCGGTCTGCGAAGCAGAAGCCTGTTGTGGTAAATCTTCAGGGCGATTCGCCGGCGAAGCATGGGGATGATTCGCCTGCACATTCACGTCGCCGCCTGCCGATGCCGTGGTCCCGGCAGACGTGACAAGATTCGAGGCAAAGCGCGCTTTGAAGGCCAGCGCCTTTTCCGCGTCGGCAATCGGATCGCGGGGAGGCTGCGCAGGCTCCTGTGACGGTCCGGCAGGATTGATATTGGTCTGAGCCGCTCCACTCCCAGACGCTGCGCTTCCCGCCACTGCCGTCGCGCCGGACATCGGCGCCTGGGCCTGTTGCTGGCTCTGGCGCTGGTCGGCGCTCAGGTCCTGCTCCAGTTCGTGAATCCGCTGCTGATTCATGTCATTCGACACCGAGACTGGAGTAGGCGCCGGTTCCTTCGGCGAGGGCCGCGCATGATTCTTCGAGAACAGCACTGCCATCAGAATCAAAAGCGCGAGGGCGGCGACGACATACGCCTGCGCCTGTTTGGGCACCACGCCTTCGGGCAGGATGCGCTTGTCGCGCACCTGCGCGGCTGGCGTGACTTGAGGAACATCTGGCTGCGGCGTCTGTTTTTCCTCTGCCATCGGAGCACCTATTTCCCTTTCCGCTCAAAGGTGAGCTTGTGCTTGCCGATCTGGAGGTAGCCTTTGTTCACCACCTGGGGAATGACGTAGGTGTCGTCCTCGAATTGGTAATTGATGAGGTCGGGCTTGCCGTCTTTTACTTCGTAAACAGCAAACTTTTCCGAGGCGGTGGACTTGATGTAAGTGAATTTGTCGTCGCGGTAAATGGCGGATACAGCAAACAGCTTGTCATTTTTGTAGTGGTAATCGAACTTCAATTTCTGAGTCGGGTAGTTGGCGCGGAACGCTTCAACTGCATTGGCGTCGTGCAGCCGCACCGCTTTGGCTTGTGTTTCGAGCGTGGAAACTTCCGAGGCTGGAACCCACTTGGTTGCGCCATTCGACGCGGCGATGGAGGACGGGTCGCTCGGCTCGATAACCATCTTCAGGTCCGGCTCGGCGGACTCGTCATCGTCCAGTAGGAACGAATAGACATTACCCTTATCGGTAATCAGGTTGAGGTCGCTGTGAATGCCTGCCTGGGCAGGATGCAGGAAGCAGTAGTTGCCGACCGCGTCGATGATCCAGAAGTCCTTGTCGCCAGTGGCGACTTCCATGATCTTTTCGGTCGGAGGCAGCTCGATCAAAGTGGTGTAGCGCATCCGCGCCCGGATCGAGACGATGTCGTTCTGGTGGTAGTGGACGATGCGGGCCTGTTGCTGGCCGTGCGCGACGGCGGCAATCAGGCCGAGCACCAATGGGAAGATCGGGACACGGTTCATCGATTCACCTCAGTTTGCGTTGGATCGGGATAGTCCTGGACCAGACGCAGGAGTCCCTGTTCCGGCCCGTAGCGGGCGAAGTATTGCTGCTTGAGGATGTTGTCGCGGGGCGTGTTGGTCGCCATCCAGTAACTCAGCGGATCGACCGAGAGACGCATTTTTTTCGCATACTGCGGCTGCTTGAAGAGCAGGTCACGCTTGGGTACAAGCGATTCGAGCAGCTCGAGGTCGGTGTCGTTCAACTGGAAGGCTTCGGCATACAGCTTGCGGTCGATGCCGGGATTGGCAAGGAAGATACGGCTTGGGCAGGACTCGTTGACCAGTTGCAGCAGGTTGTTCGAGACCAGCTCTATCATCGATTGTGTGGTCAGGATCATGGAAGCGTTCAGCTTCCGCCACGTCTTCTCCGCCCGCATGACCCAGTCGTGGATGATCTGGCGTTTGAAGAAAATCCACGCCTCGTCGATGACGAACAGTTTGAAAGTGGCGATGTTCTGCTTCTTCTCGATCTCCGAGGCCGCCCGCTGCAAGAGATAAAACAGCATCGGCTCCAGCACGTCGGGGTACTTGTCCCAACCGTCGAAGTTGAAGGTCTGGAAGCGGGAAAACGTAAGTGTGTCCTCGACGTTGTCGAAGAGGTAGCCGAACTGCCCGGACTGGAGCCAGCGGTGCAGGCGCTCGCTCAAAGGCCCGAGGATGGACGCGAAGTTGGTCAGCGTCCTGATCTCGCGGGGCAGCTTGTAGACACGCTCGATGCCGGCGAAGAGGGCTTTTTCATCCTCCGGCGTGAGGTCGTAGCGCCCGCCCGCTTCGATCAGCACGCGCAGGAACAAGTAAAGAAAATTCTGGTTCTCATGCGTCGGCTCCAGCGAGAACGGATTGATCGTGAACCCCGGGTCTTTCAGGCCGACATTGAGATAGCTCCCGCCGAAGGAGCGAGTCAGCATCTCATAGCTGGCGCCGAGGTCGAAGACGAAGGTCAGCGGGTTATATTTCTGCGCCGATTGGATAATGAAATTAGTGGTGAACGACTTGCCGCTCCCGATAGCGCCGAGGATGAAGGCGTTGGGCACATCGCCCCAATGCAGGTTCAGGTAGTAGGGCGTGCCATGCGTCGATTCGAGGACTGCAAGGTATTCGCGCTCTAGCTGCGGATTCCACTTCGAGCCGGAATCGATGGTGAACAGGAAGGACAGGTCGGCATAGTTCGAGTTCAGCGCCCATTGTTTACGCAGGTTGAACTGCCGATTGCCAGGAATCGTCGCAAAGAACGCATTGAGCAGGTTGTAGCGTTCCTCGTAGAGCAGGCCGTCGTGCTGCGTGAACAGTTTCTGGAACTCGGCGACCGCGTGCTCTACCTTCATGCGGCCTTCGTCGTAGGTCACGACCGACAGCGTGAACTCCCCGAAGTTCTTGCCTTCCATGCCGAGCGCCGTCAGCGCGGCGCCAAGCTCGGCAACGGCGGCCTCTTTCGAGTCATCGACCAGCTCGTCCTTTGGCCCCATGCTCTGGCGGTCCTGCAGGTTCGAGACGAAGCTGGTTTTCGAGTTATGGTGATGGCGGCGGCGCGATGCGATCTCTTTCCGCGCTCTGGCGTTATCGACCGGATGCCATTCCGTGACAACGTGGAAGTTGGCGGGAATGTCCAGTAGACCGTTGAGGATGAGGGACCGCGTCTCGGAGGGAAGCTCTTTCAGCGTCAGGACGCGGAGATAATCGTCATCCATGCGCAGATAGCCGCGGTGCGCCTCCAGTTCCGAATCGCATAGCTGATAGTCGATCTGCCGCGCGCTGTACAGGCGCGCATTTTCAGTCTTCGAGGGGCGGAAGTTGACGAGACGGCGCAGTATGCGAAACGTCTCTTCCGCCCCTGGCAGCGTGACCGTCATCAGTTCGTTCAACTGCCCACTCAAGCTCTGAACTTTTTGCTGCAGACGCAGCCGGTCGCGCTCGATCTGCTCGTAGATGAGCGTTCTCTCTTGGTTGCCCGAGAGCAGAGCGCGGATGTCGCGGAGCGACGAACGCGGCTGCTTCGGCAGTGTGGCGAGGGCGTGCAGCAGGCCGGTTTTGGCATAGTTGCCGTCGATCATCACCACCCAGACAATTTCGATGGAATACAGCCGGTCGGCTTTGGACTGGAGGAAGGCCGCGCGCTGCTCGACGGCGGCGCGGACCAGCGGATTCGTATACTCGGCGTGTGGGATGGATGGCCGGTTGTGCTTGAACAGGATTTGGTAGAGACGGCACCTGTCATCGAGTGAGCGCAGAGCGGCTTCGAGGCGCTTGATCGCATAATCCCTGCCGACGTGATCGAGGCTCTCGTAGTCGATGCCGCCGATCTTCAGCACGGAGCCGAGGTCGCCGGACTTGGTCAGGAAAGCGTGTTCGTCCCAGAACCCGTACAGGTTAATCTGCGCCGGAAACGAGCCAGCTTCTTTCCAGTCCTTGGTGATGGCGTCAATTCTGAGCATGTCGCCTCACAATTCGTAGTTGGCTATCGTCAAATCCCTCTCCCGACCAGACCGGGGTCCCCGGCGCATGATTGCTGTGCGCTGGGGTGGAGCGGGAGGGCAACTGCACGCACGTGAGTGCGTCTGCTCCACGCAGTGGTTTCATGGGGTCGTAGCGGCGGCGGAACTTGCCGGAGTTGAACAGCACGCGCAGAATCTCCACGTCGTGTTTGGTAGCAAGGCGGGCGATCATGACGCCGACGATGAACAGGCCGATGCCTCCGAACAGCGAGTGCATCAGCGAGAAGACCGCGCCTCCGGCAATGAGTGCCACAAAGAACAGTCTTCGCTCCGCGCCGAGAACGGTCAGCGGGTGGTTCATCGCCTTATAAACTTTGTTCTGTCGAAAGCCGCCCGCTGCCATCTGCAACCTCCTTTCTGCCTGTCGAGTGATTGGGTTGTGGTCGGGGTCTCCCACCCCACCGACAAAGACCTGGTCCGTGGGGATCCCGGCCTGCCGTCAGCGGCTGCTACGGAAAGAGCCAGGCCATGAAGTTCACGGCGCCGACCGCCATGCCGATGCCGAAGACGATCCCGGCGAGCATGCGCTTAGACTGGCCTTCGCCGTAGGCGAACATCAGCCCGCCCACCACGATGGCGACCAGAGACAGGCCTGTAGCAATGGGGCCGGTGAAGGCGGCCCTGAGCACGTTTACTGCGTTGTCCCACGGATCGCTGCCGGCCTGGGCATAAACCGGCAGCGCCGCGAGAAGGATCAGGGATGGAATGGTCAGCCTCCGGGCGCGCGCCTGCCAACGCCGGAGACGAGGGGATCGAATGTGAATGCTGGCTCTCATGCTCTCCTTTCCTGTGCACTTCCGGCGAGTAGGCACTCCCGGCTGCAACGGATGGAGCGAATGTAGGGGCGGTCCCCGGCGCCGTCGAATGCTTTTTGAGGGGTGGGGTATGCAGATTCGGCATACCCTCGAATTTCGTGATGGCAGGGCTGCAAACGCCGGGTATACGCCGCGCCGGACGGCAGAGGAGGAACTGCCAAACCTTTCCTTCCCGACGTGGCCAGGAAAGAAAACCGCACCGTGGCGCGAGTCAAGGCGGCGAGGACAACGACTCAGGAGATGGTTCGCCTTTACGCGCGCTGCGGCGCGGATACAATGCACCCGGTCGGGAAGGAAGGAGAGGACCTTCTTGCGATCCTCTCCTCTACACGCTCCATCCGTTCGCTTGCCGCGCGATGATACTCAGCATCCAGTTCAATGCCAATGTACTTGCGGCCCGTCAACAATGCAGCCGCGCAGGTTGAGCCGCTGCCGCAGAATGCGTCCAGCACTACATCTCCGGGAAGCGAGTAAGCGCGGATGACAGGTATCAGCGACATCACAGCTTTCTGCGTAGGGTGGAGCCTGTTGCCGGTATAGAGCAGCCGCTGCACATCCGCGACTGGCTGGCCTATCATCGCCGGACGGCCTTTTGCCAGCAGGTACGCTTGCTCGTGCTGGTAGCGGAGAAACTCGGTCGATTTTGTTGTGTAGGATTTGCGGAAAACCATATGACCGACAGGCCGGAAACCCGCTTCCCGCCACGCTTCGAGGAACTTCTCCGCGCGCGGCCAGCCATAGAAACAAAGCATCAGGCGATTGTTTCTGAGTACCCGATATGCTTCCTTCATCGCGGGCCTGAGCCAGTCAGAGCTGGTGTCATTTTGCAGCGTGCGGCCTGTGCGGTCGCGGAAGTTCACCAGATACGGCGGATCGGTCAGAATGAAATCGATGCTGTTCGCGGGCATCTGACGCATGACCTCGATGCAATCTCCCTGCGCGATGGTGTTGATGAGTTGGTTGGTCTGATTGTTTTGGATGGTCTGCATGATCTTCGATCTCCTTTGTGGTCCCGGAGTGATCTCTCAGGACACCCCCGGAGGGCGCGAGAGATGGCTGCTCCCAAGGCGGGAAGATGCTTTTTCGGAGGAACCTTCAGGGGGAACCGAAACCCGCAGGGCGCATGGGCCAGACTCATTTCTAAGGATTGCTTGTGTTCTACCTGACCCATGCGAAGCAGAATCTTTCCGGCGCAGGGCGCAGCCTGCTTTCTCTCGCGGTGCCTGAGAGAACACGGAGCACACAGGGATCGATCTTTGCTTGCAGGCTTCCGAACAAACGGGCCAGTCATTCACCTGTTCAGCACAAGGCAGGTCTTCAGCGAAATGCACAGAGAATGATTCACTCCGACAGATAAGAGCGGAAAAACAAATAGCTTATCGCCGCTCAGACGGGTATGCAGAATCTGCATACCCCACCCCCGAAAAAGCATAACGTCCACGTGAGGGCAGCTCCTACCTTTGGTTTACAGGCTCTTGACCTCTATTGAGCAGGTTCTACTTTGATTGCTCAATGTGCATTGGTTGAGGGCTTTGGATGGAGGTCGACCGTGCGGAATTCAACTTCAACGTTTCTCACGAGTTTGGAGCCTTTCGTCGACGCAGCGGCGGCTGGTGAATTTCTCGGACTTCATCCCGTGACGGTTCAGCGCCTGGCCCGCAACGGAGTATTACCTGGGCATCCGGTCCAGCAAGGCAAGCGCAAGCACTGGCGATTTCTATTGACGGAGCTTCGAGAGTGGCTCCGGGAGAGGCATGGAGGGACCTCCGGCTATGCGAACTGAAGGTGTGATGCGTGGATGCTTGATGCGCTCAAAAACTCAGTTTCCTCTTCATGCAGGCTCTCTCGGCCACCGTTCGGAAGGGGCCAGAAATACAGCGATCTCATGTCTTCAATATAGGGGTGATTGGAGTTACATTCAGACTACCGATGCATTCTGCGCCCTCAGCGAAAGGAGGTTTCAATGAGGAAGGCGCGGAAGCAAAATGGCTCCCTTTATCTGGACGTGAACGGAAGCAAGACGCCGGTCTGGAAATTCAGTTGGTGGCATATCCTGCCTGACGGAAAGCACGTTCGCCGAAAGAGACAAGTGGGCACCCTTGACCAGTACAAGACGGAGGCCGCGGCAGAAAGAGCGGTGCGAAGTTGGCGGCTGGCCATCAACTCCAATCAGGTACACGCATTCAGCGGAATCACCATGCAGGACGTCATCGATCACTTTCGCATGAAGGAAATGGCGGACAAGGGCGAGGAGGGTCGCGCCTGGTCGACGCGACACCGTTATGCGAGCTATCTCAGCTGCTGGATCGAGCCGAGATGGGGCAAAGAGGAACTTGCCGCGATCAAGACGCCTTTGGTGGAGGAATGGCTGGGCGAGTTGGTGAAGAAACCGCGTAAGCGAAAGAAGCAGCAGCCTGCCAAGCGGGAGCAGAAAATGCTGAAGCCTCTTGCTCCGGCATCGAAGGCCAAAATTCGCAATCTGATGAGTGTGCTTTTCAACCACGCGATCCGGTGGGAGTTCACGGATCGAAACCCAATCACGGGGCCGGTGAGAGGTTCCGGTGTCCGCCAGAGTTCCAAGCGGCAGAGCATTCCGGATATCCTCGAAGTCGCGGAGATGCAGGCTATCGTCGCTGAATTGCAGTTGCGGGAACGTGTCTTGCTGTTTCTGGACATGGCAACCGGGCTGCGGCGCGGCGAACTGGCCGGACTCAAGTGGCAGGACCTTGATTTCGAGAATCTGCAGATCGATGTCAACAAGTCGGTCGTGAGTCAGGTGGTGGGCCGCTGCAAAACGGAGGCGTCGCAGAAGCCGGTGCCGCTCGATGAATACACGGCACAGGATCTGCTGGCCTGGTATCGGTTCACGCCGTACCATCAGCCGGATGATTGGGTCTTTGCTTCAAATAGCGCACGCGCGGGCAAGAAGCGCGGTAAGCAGCCGCTCTGGTTGCAGACCATCATGCGCTACCACATCCAGCCAGTAATCAAACGGCTGGGGATCAGCAAGCGGGTCTCGTGGCACACGTTCCGGCGCACCTACACGACGCTTCTTCAGGCAAACCATGAAGATGTCAAAGTAGTGCAGGAACTCCTGCGTCACAGCTCGTCTCGCATCACTCTGGACATCTACGCACAGGCGCAGATGCCCGCAAAACGGGCGGCACAGCAGAAGGTCGTGGAAATGGTGCGGGCACCGCACTCCTTGCCACAACCGGCTGTAATGGGGGCTTAACTGCTCCCCAAAAAGCTCCTCGGCGAAAACAGGGGATTCGGGCTAAGTCATTGAAAGGATTTGGCGTCCCCGACGGGATTTGAACCCGTGTTATCGCCGTGAAAGGGCGGTGTCCTAGGCCGGGCTAGACGACGGGGACGCTGTTGGATGGCCGTTGATTTGCGTAGCCAGACAGGAAGTACCTCTATGAGGGTATCAATCGTGGGCCGTTGTGTCAAAAAAAGCAGATCGCAGTCGCGCGCACGGTTTTGTCCGAATCTTTTCGGTGAATGCGATATTCTGTGGATTCCATGCGGCAATACAAATATCTGGATGTTTTGACGATCGGGTTTGTGGTGGTCCTGCTGGTTTCGAACCTGATTGGGCCCAAAATTTGCCAGTTTGGGCCTTATGATGTGCCTGTTTTGCGCGAACTGGGAGCGATTCGGATAAGCGGCGCGCAGCTTCTCTTTCCGATTACCTATATATGCGGCGATGTTTTTACTGAGGTGTATGGTTATGCCGCTTCGCGTAGGGCCATCTGGTTTGGATTTTTCGCTATGGCGCTGCTTTCTGTGATGGGGGCAATTACGGTTGCGCTTCCTCCAGCAAGTGATTGGCACGACCAACAGGCGTTTGCTAGGGTCTTTGGACTGGTGCCTCGGTTTGCAGCAGCCAGCCTGATTGCTTACTGGGCGGGGGAGTTTACGAACTCCTATACTCTTGCGAAGTTGAAACTGCTTACCAAGGGGCGCTGGCTTTGGACGCGAACCATAGGCTCGACGGTGACAGGACAGGCGGTGGATACAGCGACCATTATTCTGATTGCGTTCTGGGGAACGCCGTGGCGGACGATGGTCAGCGTGATTTTCTGGTCGTATCTGACAAAGGTAATTTATGAGACGGTGGCCACTCCGGTGACTTATCTCGTGGTTGCTTACCTGAAGCGCTCAGAGGGAGCGGATACATTCGATGCGCGAACGGATTTCAACCCGTTTGCCTTGAAGAGCCCGAATTTTGAAGAGCACTATGCAGATCCGTCGCGCGCGAAGTAATTTTGAGCGGCGCTCATTTTTGTACGAGATATCCATCCGCGAGCATCGTGCGGCCTGAGACTATATGCTCCGGGCCGTTATTCCAGGAGATGCTGTATTGTTTTGCCGAATCAACATTCGCAAAGCGGACGAGGAACGTTCGCAGCTTAGCGGGTGATTCGAAGCGGAACGCAATTTTGTTGTTCTCGATGTGGAGGTCGCGGATGGAGCATTCGTCAAAGCCGACAGCTTTGGCGGATTTCACGTCAATGTAGGCATCGCCTAATGCAGGGGACATGATCTCGACTGAAGTCATGGCACTGCCGGTGCCCCAATGGAAACCGGTCAGCGCGCCGGGTTCGTCTTTGTATCCAGTGTGGGCCCAGTTTTCCCACGGAGCGACAGCGAAGGTAGAGCGAGCTGCGGCGACGGCGCGTTCGAGATACTCGAAATTCCCGGTCTCGCGGAAGTAATCAAACAAGACAATGGCGGCGTAGCCCTGGCGAGCGTCGCTCCATTCGGCGTCAGTATTTTGCGTGGTGAAGCCGCCGAGAAGTTTGGGGGAAAAGAGAGGGTTGCTCCAGACCTGCTGGGTGAGCAACAGATAATCGAGTGCCTTTGTCCCGCGGTCGAGGTATTCACTTTTGTGGGTGGCATGATAGAGGACGAGCCATGCTTCGGGAGCCTGTATTTCTGCGAGATTGTTCTGTGGGTATTGGGCGGTCCAATGATCAAAGAAGTCATAAGGCTTTCGCGCGCAGGAGAGATAAGTTTCAAAGTCGAACCAGCGCTGACGCGGGACTACTTCGTTTGTGATGAAGTCCATGGCGTGCTCGGCCGAGGTGATGTACTTCTGCTCCGTGGTGGCAGCGCCGAAGGAGGCGAGAAAGAGTGCGGAGGCGGCGGTTTCTGCGTTGAAGTCGCGGAATTCGGAGCGGGGCTGCAGAGAGGCAGAGTCATACCATGAGGGGATGACTCCGCTAGGGAGCTGATGCTTGAGCAGGAAGTCAGCGTAGGGTGTGAGAAAGCGAAGGACTTCAGCTTTGCGCTGAGGGACCAAGTCTTCAGCCCATTTGAGCATCCAGTAGGCGGTCCAGGACATGCAGAAAGCGTGGTAGGAGTCTTTGTATCCGGACCAGCCATCATCGGGGATCCACTGATGGCTGGTCAGCAGGTAGATTGTAGGGAAGGCGCCATCCTTTTGCGGCGCGGACAGGGCCATATTGAGCACGCTTTCCGCTTTTGACATGATCTGCGGGTTGTGCGTGTTGCGGCCATAGATGTACCAGCCATACGCAGTGCGCAGGGTCTGAAACCATGCGTTGAACCATGCGTCGGGTTCGGGATGTGCCCAATCGCCACTGACGCTGCGATTGCTCTTGAGGGCGCCGCAGCGTTTGCCGTTGCAGTCGAATCCTACATAGACCTGGTTGGCGTAATCGATCCACGCATCTTTTCTCCACGAGTTAAAGGAAGCAAGTTCACTGCGGATAATGTTCTGCTGCATGTCAGGGGAGTTGAGTAGCTCGCCGTGTCCATATTGCTGCCATAGCCAGCGGACAACACGGCGGTAGCCAAGCTTTGCTGGCTGGCGGGACGCCACGATGGAGTAGGAGTATTCGACTGTGTTGGCGAGAATTTTCGGCATGCCATCAACCGTGCGACGGAAATAGCTGTGTCCATGCGGCTGTGAGGGGATGGCTCCATAGGAGAGCCACGGATGCTTTTCTGAGGTGACGTCGAGATCGAGCGCGAGCGGCTCGGCCTTACGGCTGCTGAGATGAGGCAGCAAGGCGGCGAAGACTTCCCCTTGTTGCAACATGACGGCCGGTGACTTGAAGGTGTAAGTGGGAATGAGATCGTCCGCCTCGCTTTTGATGTTCTGGGACCAGATGAAGTCAAGAGGGCCGGCAAGCGGTGTGTCCGTTGCGTGGCGTTCTGGCATGAAGCTATAGCGGTCTTCGACGGAGCGGACGGTTGCCCCAGACTGAAGGATGAGCCGAGTGGATACAGTGACGATGTCCTCGGCTGGCGTGAGCATGATGCGCTGCTCGAATGTTCCGATGGCGCAATCCCCCGTCAATAGGAGGCCGTGTTCGATGGAGACGGCTTGAGTCAGAGCGCAGGTGCTCGGGCCTTGTGCTGTAGTGACGAGAAGAGATGAACCGGTAGCAAACAATACTGGCGTCCAGCCTGTTGTGGTTTTGATCGAGATAGTTTCCTGCGCCGAGGTACCTGCACCCTGTACTTCGACCTGGAGCGTATGTCGTGGTGTTTCTAAGGTGGCAGCATAAAGACCTGACAGGGAGAGAAGTGCAAACGCGCTCAGGATTGCCCATGGTCGAAGCATTTACTTGTCTCCTTTCGACAGGCGAGTGTCCAGTTCCCAGGGTTCTTTCGGGGAAATGCCGAAGATGAAGGTTTGTCCGGGAAAATAACGCTGGCGCACTTCAAAGTTTTCAAACGCGATCCCTCCGAGAACAGGCGCAGCGGAGGCCCAGTATACGCGGCGCGCATTGACGCGAACACGCAGGTCGGGTTGGATATCGTGCGCGGGAACGCGCCAATACTGCGTGAGTTTCGGAAGGATGTATTTCCAGTGTGCTGTGTCATTTCCAGGAGTCGTGGCTGGGGACAGCTCATTAGAAGTGCAGTAGACGATGGCGTCTCCATCGGGAGTACGCAACATTTCGTCGAGCGGGTAATTATCGTGCTCGACGAAGGCATCGCCTTGGTAGCCAGCGAAGAGCTTGCGGCTGTCCACGACATGATCTTTTAGCCAGAGCAGACGCAGGCGTTCGTAATTGCCCATGGTTGCGGTGACGGTCAGATCATCCAGTGCTGGGCTGTCGTTTTCCTTGAATACAGAAAGGCGCAATTCGCTGGGGTGATCGCTGTCAATGGAAGCGATGAGATATACGTGCGCGCCGTTTGCGGTATAACGTTCTACGTTGATCTTTACGGAAAGGCGCTCCACGACTGCGGAGCCGGCGTGAATGGTTTCGAGATTACCGGATATAGGTGTGTCCGGGTCTATCCAGAGACGTTTTCCGCGCTGGCCAGGGTCGAGGGTGCTGGGCTCGAGTTCGCTGAAGGCCATGCGTGCGAAACGGCTGCCGGGCCCCTGAATGACTGGTTCTATGGCGATGTAGTTCAACAGCTTCGGCGAGTTCTCCGGAGGAGTGATGATGCCGATTCGGACCAGCCCGCGGGGACCTTTCAGTCCGCCGGGAGAGGGAAGGCCGAAGAGGATACCGTCGCGGCGGCCCCAGATGAGCGGATCACCGGGTTTTTGTGGGCGGACCCAGGCGTTGTCGGTGGCAAAAAGGCACAGAGGAAAAGCGGCAATGACAAGAGCACAAAGGCTGAGACGCATGGAAGAGCGAAACCAGAAAATCATCATTCGATGTAGTTTTTCCTCTGGGAATGTCGTCATATAGTTTTAATCGTTTAAATATATTTCTGGCAAGCTATAATTCGATTGAGCTACAAAGGCCTGGGACGAAATTCCTTGCCAAAACCCTGAAAGAAACGAACCTACTCTACATACTCAATGGCCACAATCGTAGAAGTAGCAAAGCGAGCAGATGTTTCCATTGCGACGGTCTCTAACGTCATCCGGGGTACGCGACGCGTCAGCCCGAAGCTGACAGAACGGGTGCAGGCGGCGATCCGCGAGCTGAACTACTCGCCCAATGAAATTGCCCGCAGCCTGAAGGTGCGCCAGACGCGGATGCTGGGGATGGTGCTGCCGGACATCACAAATCCGTTTTTCCCTGAAATTATTCGTGGCGCAGAAGACACGGCCTTTGAACGAGGCTACTTTCTGGTAACCGCAAACACGGATGAGCAGGTAGGCCGTGAACGCCGCATTGTTGCGGCACTTCGATCGTACCGTGTGGATGGGATTCTGCTGGCGTCGGCGAGCGGCAAGGACACGGCGCATCTGAAGAGCACGATGGAAGCGGGGGTTGCGCTGGTCTGCCTGGACCGTACCGTTCCTGGCATCAAGACGGACGCAGTTCTGTTGGACAATGTGCGCGGTGCTCGCGAGTGCGTGCGTCACCTGGTCCAGAAAGGGCATAAGCGAATTGCCATTATTACGGGCGCGCTTGATTTACAGACTGGCCGGGAACGTCTGCGTGGGTATGAAGACGCGCTGCGGGAGGCCGGTATCTCCATTGACCCAAAGCTGGTGTTTGAGGGCGATTTTCGTTACGAGTCTGGTCATCGCCTGGGGAAGCAGATCATGAAGCAGGGAAGCCGGCCTACGGCGATTTTTGTCTGCAATGGTGTGATGGCGGTAGGTTTGCTGAAGGCCTTTGAGGACATTGGAGTGGAGTGTCCAAAAGATGTGGCCCTGGCGACCTTTGACGACATGAAATTGGACAGTCCGTTCCATCCGCATCTGACGACGGTGGTACAGCCGAGCTATGAGATGGGCTCGCGTGCGGCGACGATCCTGATGGATCGCATTGAGGGCAAGCTGAAGAAAGAGCCGTTTATTGTACGGGTTTCGCCTACGCTGATCCTGCGCGAGTCTACTGAAGCCCATGTTTCTTCTGGCCGGAAGAGGTAATCTTCAGTTTCTTGCCACGGTTTTCCTGCAAAGAACCGCGGCCCTTTTGCTTTGCCCATCAAGATGAAAAGGGCGCATTCCGAGTGCCAAGTCTTCTGTAAATCAACGGTTTTGGTTAAGGCAAGTCTCTCGAATACTTTCTCTAAAAAATGCTTGACAGTGTTTTTCCGGATATGCTCAGATAATCCGAGAAATTTAAAGGTTTAAAAATATAAACGCTTAAAGTTTTAATCTTCGCGAGAGGCCTTCCATGAAAATCACGAGACGATTTGTTGCTTTCTTTCCCCTTGTCCTGTTTCTTCTATTGCCGTCCGCCATGTTTGCTCAAGCGGACCGTGGGACGATCAAAGGAGAGGTGCAGGACACGCAGAATGCTGCCGTACCTAACGTTGCGCTCACATTGAAGAATGAAGCTACCGGCGTGGTGGAGACAACTACATCCGGAGCGTCGGGACAGTACAGTTTTCCTGCGCTTCCAGCCGGGCTCTACGACTTGACGGCCTCGGCGCCGGGATTTGGCACAGTGGTGCGGCAGCACGTTGAAGTTGGTGTGGGAAGCACTGTGGCGCTGACTGTCACGATGCAGCCGGGGCAGGTGCAGCAGACGGTCACGGTGGCTGCGAATGCGGCTGCGGTGGAGACGCAGACATCGGACGTGGGAACGGTGATTACGCCGCGCGAGATCAAAGACCTCCCGGTTTCGCTGAGTGGCGACATGCGAAATCCGCTGAACTTTGTTGTTCTTACGCCGGGTGTATCCGGGTCCACGCCGGGAGCGACGCCGGATTACCGGCTGCACATCAGCGGATCGGTGAGCTATGCAAACGAGGTCTACATTGACGGCATTCCGGTGATGAACACGAATCAGGCCGGTGATATTGGATCGAACCATCCACCGATTGATGCCATCAGCCAGTTCAAGATCATCAATAATACGCAGACGGCGCAGTATGGACTTTCGAGTGGCATTGTCTCGTTTGCTTTTAACTCCGGCACGAATGACTTTCACGGAAGTCTTTTTGAGTATCTGCAGAATGATGCGCTGAATGCGGCTGGGTATGTGACGAACCGGCTCGGCCTGAAGAAGGCCCCGCTCAAGCAGAATGAATTTGGCGGCACATTTGGCGGGCCGGTATGGATTCCGAAGCTATACAACGGACGAGACAAGACCTTTTTCTTCGTGGATTTTACCGAATTCAAATATCGCCCAAGTGCAAACAACGCCACTCTTACGACACTGCCCACACCATTCCGCAATGGGGATTTTTCTGCGATCCTTGGACCGCAGCTCATGGTGAATAATGCGCCGGTTTTTGATGCGGAAGGGCGGCCGGTGTATGCGGGTGAGATCTACGATCCATTTTCTGTGCACACGGTTGTGGGGCCTGATGGGAAGAGTTATCCAGTACGTGATCCATTTCCGCACAATGTGATTCCGAGCGGCTTTCCAGGGCTGAGTTCTGTTTCGCAAACGATTGCAAAGAGTTTTCCCGTAGCGAACAACAATGATATTTTCAACAATTTTGTTCGCAGGCAAAGCTCGAAGATTGACGAGCACCGGGCGGTCATCAAACTGGATGAGCATATTTCCGACAAGCATTCGCTTTCAGGCAGCTACTTTTTCGGGGGTTTTTCCAACAGCAATAATGGTGGATTGAACGAGCTGGATGCGACGACGAACTCTGCTCCAACAAAGCAGATTCGCATCAGCTACAACTATACACATTCCCCAACGCTGCTGAATAACATGAACCTTGGGTACATTCGTGATACAGATTTCAGCGGACCGCTCGTTCCTGGACCTGGGCTGGCAGCGCTCGGAATCCAGGGGTTGCCGCCGCTTGCGAAGGACAGTTCGTATCCGGGAATCGGGATTGGGACAGTGCAGAATGGTATTGGCGGTGTAGGTGCATCGAAGGTTGCTGAAAACCGCTACATCGTGAATGACAACCTTACGATGGTGCGCGGACAGCACACCTTTACGTTCGGCGGAGAAGTGCGTTGGCTGCAGCGGAATGAAGGCGGACTGCCGGGCGGCAGCTTTACCTTTGAGCCGACACAGACGGCGCTGAATGGCACTGGATTTATCAATGGAAACCAGGCTGTCACGCTTCCAGTGGGAACAGGTGCGCCTGCGGCCAGTTTTCTGTTTGGCGGAATGGACTTCTCGCGCTTTGATTACCCGATTGAGTCTGCGTACAGGTGGTGGCAGACGGGCGTATTTTTTCAGGATGACTGGAGAGCGACGCCGAACCTGACATTGAATCTGGGGCTACGTTATGATCTCCAGATTCCGCGAACGGACACGAGGGGCAATGTTTCGACGATGGATCCGACGCTGCCGAATCCGGCTGTTGGGGGAATTCCCGGAGCGTTTACCTATTACGGACATGGGACCGGACGCAATGGTCATACGCGCATTGGCGAAATTGACTGGAAAGGATTCCAGCCGCGCTTTGGATTCGCTTATTCACCGGGGCCATCGCATTTGACGGCGCTTCGTGGAGGATTTGCGCTGACGCGGCCGCTGGGTAATGACAATCTTGAGAATGGAATCGGTGGCGGTCTTTACAACACCGGGTTTGCCGGACTGGCGACAGTGAACAGGCCGCAGGACACGATCGGCTCTCCGGCGTATTACTGGGACAATCCGTATCCACAGAACGCGATCAGTCCGCCGGGATCAAACCTTAATCCAGGCGTGCTGGTGGGGAATGACAATCCTCCGATGATTCACCCGAGGTCAGGCCTGCCGCCGACGCAGATGTACTGGTCCATGCAGGTGCAGCAGCAAGTTTCGTCGAGCATGGTAGCGACCATGGGATATGTGGGCATGCACACCTATCATCTTGGCGTGTGGTCCAAGCCGAATGAGGTGAACCCGACAGAAGCACGGCAGAAGTACGGACCTGCAGCTGCTGCGGCAGGATTACCACTGAACGAATTTCTGGCGCTGCCTGTAACCGACCCGAGAGTGGCTGCGGCAGGGATTCAGCCACCGTGGCCCGGCTTTGTGGCGACGTTTGGGCAGGGCGCCACTGCAAGTCAGGCGCTGCGTCCATGGCCGCAGTATGGAGATGTGGACAATCCGCTGAATCCGATTGGAAGCGTGTCATATAACGGTCTGCAGGCCAGTTTGCAAAAACGCTTCACGCAAGGGCTGACCTTCCTGCTGTCCTATACGTTCTCAAAGACCATAGGCGATGTGGATTCGAACAATGGCGTGTTGGCTGGAGCTGAGAATGCGATCTTTGCCGGGTCGTTTTATCAGGATTACTACAACAATAAGGCTGAGCGCTCGGTGACCAGCTCAGACATTCCGCACGTTGTGGCGTTGAGCTACACCTATGAGCTGCCATTTGGCAGAGGGAAGCGGTTGCTGAGTCACGGGGGCGCGGTCAATACAGTCGTTGGCGGATGGTCTGTTTCCGGGATTCATCATTACCAGAGTGGGCGGCCTATTCACATTGAGTATGACGCGTTTGGAGCTTCGAATCCGTTCTTTGCAGCGGGTGATGGATTCAGTTTCCGCCCCAACATTGTTCCGCATCAGCTCTTCAAAAACCCTGCGTACAAGCGTCATTGCTCTGGTCCAACGGTGGGAACGGGGCGGAATCCATGCCAGTTCTACATTAATCCGGCGGCGTTTTCGCTGCCTGCTCCGGGTGAGTTTGGGAATGCGCCAAACCTGATTTCAGCACTGCGCATGCCTGCGTATATCAATGAAGACCTGTCCATTTCAAAGCGGACAACGATCTTTGAGAACCTGAATCTGCAGATACAGGCGAACTTTTTCAATGCACTCAACCGGACGATTTTTTCATCGGGAGGAAATGCGCAGACGTTCATCATTAATGGCGCTCCACCGGATTTGAGTCCTGGCTCGCTGCAGAATTCTAATACAATCTTTGGCATTATGACGGCCCAGCAAAATGCGCCGAGAGTCATTCAGTTTGGGATGAGACTGGAGTTCTGAAGAATGGCCATGCTGGCTACATGGATCGTGATGGTGGGCATGGCCACATCTCTGATGGCGCAGACCTTAACGGAAGAGCAATTAAAACAGCATGCGCGAAAGGCACAGGAAGCAGAGAGGCGGAATGATTTTGCTACGGCAGTGCGGGAGTATGAAGTGCTGGCTACCTCGCTGCCACGGGATGCAGAGGTGCAGAGCAATCTTGGAGTAGCGTTGTATTTTAACCATGACCTGCGAAGAGCCATTACCGTACTGCATAAAGCGGAGAAGCTGAATCCGGTGTTGTTTGCGCCACATCTGTTTCTGGGACTTGCGGAGTATCATCTCTCGGCTCCAGCCGCTGCGATTCCGGAACTGGAGGAGGCGGCCAGGATCAATCCTGCAGATGCAAATGCCCATACTTGGCTGGGCTACTCGTATGCTGCGCTGTCGCAACATGCGAATGCGATTGCGCAGTTTAAGAGCGCGCAGGCTTTACAGCCAGAGAACGTGGACCTGTGGTACGCATTGGGGAAGAGCTATCTTGAGCTGGGAAAAGCGAAAACAAAGGGGTTGCTGGCCACGGCGCCAGAAAGTGCCCGTGTATGGCAGCTGGCCAGCGAACAGTTTGCGCTTGCGGGAGACGAGGTAAAGGCCAGGACGGCACTGGCTGAAGCTAAACACCTGCGGCCGCAGCTTGCTGCCTGTCCTGGAGATGGGAGCAAAGAAGATTCTTTGTATTGTGAGGCGCACACGGCGGAGCGGGCCGCGCAGGCGGCTTTCGAGCACGTATTGCAGATGGCGCCGGAATCGTCAAGGGCGCATGAAATTATGGCGGACTCGTACTTTGCGCACGAGCAGCTGGACCATGCAATGGCGGAGTACCGTAAAGTGCTTCAGTCAGACAGTACCCTGCCGGAAATTCATTCGCAGATTGCGCGCTGTCTGATGATTCGTGGGCAGTTCGACGCGGCGCTCAAAGAGTATCAGGAAGAGGAAAAGCTTCAGCCCGAGTCCGCGCAGGTACAGACTGATCTGGGCCGCGTGCTGCTGGCAATGGATAGAAATGCGGAAGCAATCGCGGCATTGAAGAAGGCTGTAGCTGCGCAAACTCCGCCGGAAGAAGCCTATTTGTTGCTCGGAAAAGCAGAGCTGCGGAACCACAATGAAAGGGACGCGGTGCAGATGCTTGAACATTACGTCTCTACACGACCGGACGATTCAGCCGGCTACTATTTGCTTGGCATTGCATATCGCGCGACAGGAGACCGGGCGCGGATGAACGACGCGATAGAGCAGTATAAGAAAACATCACTGGACGCGAAAGAGCGCAACCTTGCGCAGGCGGAGCTAAGTCACAGAGAAAATGCAGAGACCGTTGAGGACGGGCCTCCCAAGTCATAATCCACAAAAAAGGAAACCAGATGCCACAGATGAAGGAAGCTGTTCTGATTACCAGCGGAGATTTGCGTGAATCAGCCAATAAGGTGTGCTGGCCTGCGCAGGAAGATCTGGAGCGGAAACTGACTGAATGCTTCAGAAAAGAAGGAGTTGCACTCCGTCGCGCTTTTCCAGTGGACGAGGCGCGAGGGCATGGATTTATTTCCAGCCAGCGCATGGGCATGGATATTTTCACCAGGATTGATCCGAATGCGAACCTGGTGTTTGCAACGGCGGCATGGCAGTACACGCATCACGTATTGCCGGGGATGCGCGGACATCAGGGCCCAATTCTGACAGTGGCGAACTGGTCTGGCCAATGGCCTGGACTGGTGGGGTTGCTGAATCTGAATGGCTCGCTTGTGAAGGCGGGAAAATCATTCAGCACGTTGTGGAGCGAGCAGTTTCATGATGACTACTTCCTGAACAGGCTGCATGAATGGGTCACCACCGGAGAGGTGACTCATGATCTTTCGCACGTGAGAGAGCTTGACCGAGGAAGACTTCCGCCGGATGCGGCCGCGATGGGCCAGAAGCTGGCGGAGGAACTGCTGCGGAAGAAGATCATTCTGGGTGTGTTTGATGAAGGCTGCATGGGAATGTACAACGCCATCATTGATGATGAGTTGCTGAATCCATCGGGCTTCTTTAAGGAGCGGCTGAGCCAGTCGGCCTTGGTAGCCAGGATGCGCACGGTTTCCAATGGAGAAGCCGAAGCCATACGGAAATGGCTGGACGATCGCGGAGTGAAGTTTGAGACTGGCAAAGACCCAGAGGCGGAATTAACAGACGCGCAGGTCCACGAGCAATGCAAAATGTATATTGCTGCAACCCGCATGGCACATGAGTTCGGCTGCGATGCGATCGGTATTCAGTATCAACAGGGGTTGAAAGATATGGTGCCTGCATCGGACCTGGCAGAAGGCTTGCTGAACAACGCGGAGCGTCCTCCGGTGTTCGACGAAAAGGGGCACGAGCTGTACGCTGGTGGTCCGCTACCGCATTTTAATGAAGTGGACGAGGGCGCTGGAGTGGATGCAGTGGTGACGAACCGCTGCTGGACGGCCCTGGGGCTGGATCCCTCGACGACGCTGCATGATGTTCGCTGGGGCGAGCTGTACTCCCTTAACGGCAAGACGGAATTTGTGTGGGTGCTGCAGATTTCCGGCGCTGCACCCGCAAACCATTTCGTGAATGGTTACGCTGGTGCCACGAGCAGTCGGCAGCCTGCAATGTATTTTCCGCTTGGCGGAGGAACTCTGAAGGGAATTGGTAAGCCGGGCAGGATTGTATGGAGCCGCGTCTTTGTGGAAGGAGGCCAGCTGCATGTTGATATGGGGCTTGGCTCCGTCGTACAGCTTCCGAAAGAAGAAACAGAACGACGCTGGCAGCAGACCACACCGCAGTGGCCGTTGGTGAGTGCCGTCTTTGATGGCGTTTCCAGAGACAGCTTTATGGCACGGCACCGTGCGAACCATGTGAACATCGCGTATGCTGGCAACGAAGCAGAAGCAGCCAGGGCGCTTGCTGTGAAAGCAGCGATGTTCGACGCATTAGGAGTTAGGGTGCATCTGTGCGGCGTGGTGGATGTTGGATAAGCCTGGCAAATCTCTCGGGAAGTAGAGTAGTTGGATGAGCATATCGCGTCATGTGGTGAAGAGCACCGTTGTTGGTGCGCTGGGCGGGCTGTTGTTCGGATTTGACACCGCTGTCATTTCCGGCACTACGCAGGCCCTCACGAATAAATTTCATCTTTCTCCGGGGATGCTTGGGTTTGTTGTTTCGAGCGCGTTGTGGGGGACCGTGGCAGGTGCCATTACCGCAGGCGTTCCAGGGCAAAAATATGGCCGTCGAGACAGCTTGCGTGTCATGGCATTGTTTTATGTGATTTCCGCGCTGGGCTGTGCTCTGGCGTGGAACATCGAATCGCTGATTGTGTTCAGGTTTATCAGCGGCCTGGCAATTGGTGGATCGTCGGTGCTGGGGCCGATGTACATTGCAGAAATTGCGCCTCCGAAATGGCGAGGAAGGCTGGTCGGGTTCTTTCAGGTCAACATCGTCATAGGTATTTTGATTGCATACGTTTCGAACTACCTGATTGCCTCATTGCAACTGGGCGCAACGGAATGGCGATGGCAGCTAGGGGTTGCAGCGATTCCTTCAGCGCTGTTCATGGTGATGCTGTTCTTTATTCCACGCAGCCCGCGCTGGCTCACAACGCAATCGCGACTGGATGAAGCGTACGGCGTGCTGGCACTCATCGGAGTGGAAAACCCGCAGCAGGAGCTTGAAGAAATTCGGAATTCGCTGCGCCAGGAAGCGAGTGCTGGCAAGGACTCTCTCTGGTCGAAGCAGTACCGGCTGCCTGTCTTTGTTGCGCTGACAGTTGGAGCTTTCTGCCAACTTACGGGCATCAATGCCATCCTCTATTACTTGAATGACATTTTCTCTCTGGCCGGAGCATCGAAGATATCCGGAAGTCTGCAGGCCGTGGCTGTTGGGGCCATGAACCTTGTGGCTACGCTGATTGCAATGTCAGTGATTGACAAGCTGGGGCGCAAGAAGCTGTTGTTGGCCGGCACTGTTGGCTTGACGGTGGTGCTAGGTGCCATTGCGGCGCTGTTTTATACGCACAGTCATCTGAATTTACTGGTATGGCTGCTGATGGCATACATAGCGCTGTTCGCGATTTCGCATGGAGCGGTGGTATGGGTCTACATCAGCGAAGTGTTTCCGAACCGCGTGCGCGCCAAGGGGCAGAGTCTGGGCAGTTCTTCGCATTGGGTGTCAAATGCGATTATTTCGCTGGTGTTTCCTGTTTTTGCGAAATCATCAGGCGCAACGCCATTTGTATTTTTTGCGGTCATGATGGTGATCGATTTCTTTCTGGTGCTGTTCTATTACCCGGAGACGGCAGGTGTTTCTCTGGAGAGAATGCACGACCGGTTGGAAGCGGTGAGCCATCACGAGGTATTGAAATAACGAGGTGAAAGAATGCGATTGCTGATTAGTTGCTTGCTGACAATGGTCGGCACACTGGGCGCGTACGCGCAGAATTCCTCATGGCAGCCGGACCTGACCCGGCAGCAGACGTATACGCTTCATCGTGAATCGAGCACAGACCCGACGGGGAGGAATGCGGACTTCCGCGTAGTTGCTCCAGGAGCGACGCAGACTGTGCTTGATGTAGATGGGCCAGGCGTGATTTCGCATATCTGGTTTACGATTGCGGACCCGGAACCATACCACCTGAAACGCATTGTGCTGCGAATGTACTGGGACGGCGAATCTACGCCGAGCGTGGAAGCACCGATTGGGGATTTCTTTGGTTTGGGCCTGGGTACGTACCACAACTGGCAGTCGCAGATGCTTTCAGTGGGTAGTGACAAAGCGCTGAACTGCTTCTTTCCGATGCCATTTGAACGTCACGCGCGCATTACAGTGACGAATGAGGGTACGCGACCCATCAATGCTCTTTACTACAACATTGATTACCGCAAGTTGGCCGGCAATCTGCCGCTGGATACTGTTTACTTTCACGCGCAGTACCGGCAGGGACAGCCCAATCATAGCACAGTTTCAGGATGGGTAGACAATGGTGATCCGAAGGTGAATGACAAGAAGAACGAGGATGGCGCGGACAACTACGTCTGGATGGAAGCCAAAGGGCATGGGCAATATGTGGGTGTGACCATGTCTGTCCTGCAAAACCAGGATTACTGGTGGGGCGAAGGCGACGATATGTTCTTTATTGATGGCGCTGAGAAGCCGGCGATCATTGGCACTGGTTCAGAAGATTACTTTCTGGGTGCGTGGGACTTTGGAGGGCATCCGTTTTCGTATCAGCTCTACGGTGCTCCTGTCGTGGGGGAGGAGCTGGCAGGGAGCCGCTCCAGTGTATATCGCTTTCATCTGGATTCGCCCATCCCGTTTACAAAGTCGTTCAAAGCGACGATTGAGCATGGGCACGCAAATGCTCGCTCTGATAACTACTATTCCGTTGCGTACTGGTATCAGGCAGAGCCGCACGAGGCTTTTCCAGCACTTCCTGCTGTAGAGCAGAGAATTCCTGAACTGCAGTCGGTTGGCGGGCCTGGAAATCACGCAGTGAAATAATTCCAGCAGCACTGTCCCACATCTCTGAACAGTTGTGGGGCAGTGTTCATTTCAGCATTTCTGCAAGTCTCTCCAGAAAAGTTGTTTGACTTTTCAGGATTCGCTTTTTCGCTTCATCGAGAGGAAACCATTCCCAGCGGTCTATCTCAGGAAATTGGACCATCTTGCCTGAACGTGGAGGCCATTCCATGGGAAAGTTGTTGCTCTTTAAGGCAGAAGGATTGCAATCGCCTTCCACGGCCCACACGCTTACGAGCTTTCCGCCGGGTTGTCTGGTTTCTCCAAGCGGAAGAAATTCGCCGTTGATCTGCAGTCCGGTTTCTTCCTCAAATTCACGCTGTGCGACGGTGAGTGGGTCTTCCTCGGGAAGATATTCGCCTTTGGGAACAGACCACGCCGCAGCATCTTTCTTTGCCCAGAAGGGGCCTCCGGGATGGACCAGAAAGACTTCGATCTGGTCTTTATTATGGCGATACATCAGGATTCCGGCACTGCATTTTGGCATACATTATCCATATCCATACATATGTAAACGATAGAATCATATAATCCTTATGGGAAGCACACCAAAGCTGCGGGATGGATTGCAGGGAGCGGTCCTGGTTCTGATTCAATTCGACGTGTGCGAAGAGATACGGCTTGATCAACTGAAACAGCTATTCAGCGCGCACACAGTTCAAAGACCTGCTTTAAAACATGCTTTGCCCAGCTATATCCGGTACGAGCGGCCCCCGGTTGTAGAAACTACGGAGCCGCTGGTGCTGGACAGCGGCGAACGCCTGCAGGGGCAGATCAAGTATTACGACTATGGTGTGGTCAGCGTAATCTTCGAGCTGCCCTTTGCCGGTAACTGGGAAAAACTGGTGCAACTTTCAAGCCGCTGGGTATGGGACGTAGATTTTTCTGCCTATGCGCTTCGCATAGTGCAGAAGCGTCTGGAACAGGCATCTGGAGCACTGGTGAAGCCATATAAGGAATGGCTGAATGAGGACTACTTTATCTTTCATGTAAGCGAAGTAGATGATTCGCCCACGGCGGCACAGATCGTACAACTTCGGGGCCGGGAGATTTCACAGATTGTGCGTGGAGATGCTATCGAACTGTCTGACAGCGAAAGGCATGAGGTGCTGCAATCAGGCATTTCTTATGGCACACGAGACCTTGCAGTCATTGGCTGGAATGCTGCTTTTCTTTATGACACGCAGTCAGGCGCGGAAAGCGCGATCCAGCTGCTTGAATACGCAAACTCGCAGCTGCTTGAGTTCCGCCATTACGATGAGCTGCTGACAACCGAGTTAGAGACCGTATATAACTCGTTGGAAAAGGGAACAGGTTTTTTTGCTCGATGGCGGCTGGCGAGGTCGGCCACGCGGTTGAACGCGGTCTTGTTGGAGGTGAGCGAGCTTACGGAGCACGCCGATAATGCCATCAAGTTTTTAAGTGATATGTTCTCTGCGCGCCTCTATCGAGTGGCGGCAGCGAAGGTTGGTGTGCCCGACTACAAGAATTTGGTCACGAACAAAATGCAGACGGCACGGGAGCTATACCACTTTATGGTGGACCAGTTCAATCAGAGCCGCATGTTCTTTCTCGAGCTGACCGTCGTGATCATCCTGATTGTTGAGTTGTTTTATCTATTTCGCGGGCATCCGTTTTAGAAGCTCCAGTGCTCCAGCCGCTTCAGGCGTGGGAAATAGAGGGCGAGCCGCAGCTGTATATGGTTGCCGTGGATCTTTTGCAGGGCCTTCCCGTACAGGGCGAGTTGTGGCGCATACTGTTCGCGTTGAGCGGAAAGAAATCCAGCAATGTTCGTGCCTGAGTAAGGTGTAGTTTTGTAATCTACGACCCAGATGTGGTCTTTGCCGGCGGACAAAGGTGTGCTGCCAGCACGAAAGACCCTGTCGGCTCGGACGGTGCGGAGAGCGCCTTCTATCCAGCCCGTCCATGAGGCTTCCGATTGCGCATCAAGGTGCTGCGCCAGAAGCCATTGACCTTGCGGATCTTCGAGGGCGCTTATTACAGACGCAGTAATTTCTGAGAGTGCATGCGCTTTTTGTATCTCAGGCAGTGCGGTGGTGCGCAGCATGACAGAGGCGTAGCGTTCGACCCATCGTGCTGCATCCGCGCCGAAAGGTAACTGGGACCGCGAAAGACGATCCAGCAGGGCATGCGTGATGCTGCCTGTCAGCCGCTGCAAGCGTCCAGCATCAGGGCGTTCGAAGAGCGCATGGAACTCTGGTTCAAAAGCAACGGGTACTGAAATGTTCGTGCTGTGTTCTGGTAACGCTCCAGATGCGGGCAGTCTCTTCATGAGGATATGTCCGCGATTGCTTTCAGCAACTGCGGCGAGAGAGGAGACCACTCCTGGTTCAGCAGCGGAAGGGAACATGATGACGTTCTGCCGTTTTTTCGCCTCAAAGTCGGCAAGGAAATTCGCTTCCAGTGCGGGCCATGCGGCATACAGCAAGCTGGTGTTTTTGCATTCGGCAAGCCTGCCATCTTTTGTAATCGTGGCTGTACCAAAAAGGTGAAGCTCGCGACGCGCCCGAGTGCACGCCACATAAAGAACACGCTTCAGTTCCTCTTGCTCTCGCTTGTCGCGCTGTTGTTGCACCCAGCGATAGACAGGCGGTATATCGCTGTCGCGGCTTCCGAGAGGTGCAATCAGCAGTTCGTCTTTCTCACTGTTGGCGGGGTCGGGGCGCTGAAGCATGACAATGAGTGGGTTGCTGTCGCCGCGCGCCATGCGCTCCAATCCAGGCACGATGACCACATCGAAACCGAGGCCTTTGGCTTTGTGTATCGTCATCAGCTGCACGCCAGCCCGTTCGCTTGCACGAGGATCTGGCTGCGCGAAGAGGCGTTCGAGTTGCCTGTCAAGCTCGTCGCCCAGGCAGGCAATGCCATCAGGTGAGATACCGTCGAGCATCGAGAAGAAGACGCGGGCATTCTCGCGTTGCGCAGCATCGAGGCAAAGCGGACCTCCGAGAGTGTGCCATGTCCGCTCAATCCATGTGGAAAGGGACTGGCCCTGCTGGTACCGATTTTCAAGAGCGTGCCGCAGTATCTGGGAGACACGCTGGAGGCGCTGCTGGCCATCGTGGCTGAGAAGCTGTTGACGTTCTTCAATGAGTTTCTGAACAGAAATATGTGAAAGATTCTTATTATCTTCGCCGCAGAGGAGGTGTAAATCGGGAAGCATGAGTCCGCACCATGGCGCGCGCAGGACAGAAAGCCATGCAATGCGGTCCATAGGGTGAAGGAGCGCGCGTGTGAGCGAAACCAAGTCGCGAATCTCCTGTTGCTGCCCGAGCCGTTCCACTTCGACCGCGCGAAAAGGGATATCATTTTTTCGCAGCAATTTCGCAATCGGTGACAGATGTTCACGCGCGCGTGCCAGCACTGCGACAGTGAATGATGCGTCGGGGTCGGTTTCCGCCTGCCGAATGCGAGGCAGGCAGTCCTGAACAATCCGAAGTACTTCCTCCGCCTCATGTTCCACTGCCCGCTTTTCTCCTGTGGCGTCACCACGGGCGACAAACTGAGTGTGCAGATAGACAGCATCAACAGGCTGCGCAGGGGTGACGGCTTCGGACGGAGCGAAAGAGACCGCGGCGTCAGGCGAGCGGTCGCTTACGAATATTTTTTGAAACCATGCGTTCAGTGGGTTGACCAGGCCTGCATGTGAGCGGAAATTTGCTGACAGATAGACCGGCTGAAATGGGTGGTATTCAATGCCGTGCCGTTTTACCTGCTCAAATAATTCCACCTCCGCTTGACGGAACATATAGATGGATTGCATCGGATCTCCGACAAGAAAGCAGGTACGGCGCTCATCGCCCGTCCATGCCCGCAGGAGCAGCTGGAGCAGACGTAGCTGGTGGCGCGATGTGTCCTGGAATTCATCCACGAGTAGGTGGCGAATCTGTTCACCGAAACGTAGCACATTCTCATTTGGTGTTTCGAGCACCTGCAATGCTGCGACACCAATTTCAACGAAATCAATGATGTTTCGTTCCGCAAAGAGTACGCGCAATTCGGCGACCGCATAGCGCAAAACAATGAAGAGCTTGCGGAGCGTGTTCCACTGGTCTTCTGTATACCGCGGCGGAGGCAGATTTGGTATTTCATTCAGGACGGAAAGCAGATCGGGGAGGCTGCGGAGGTGCTGAATGATGGCCTGCATTCTTCGGCTCGGCCTCTGGTTTTCGGGAAGATGCTTTTCAAGATCGGCGGGGAAGCCTTGTGTCCTGGAATATTTTTTCCGCCAGGCTTTATCCGTAGTCAGAAATTTGGCAAGGCATTGCCAGTGCTCGACAAGGCCCGCGTGGGGCAGATCTTTGAGCTCGGCGAGCAAAGCGAAATCGCCGCCGTGTTCACACGCGTACCGTCCAAGTTCGAGGAGTTCTGCCGCAATCAGAGGAGATTGAGAAAGAAGGGAATGTGCCTGCTCCAGAACACGCTGGACGGCGCTTTTGAATGGAACTTCGAGCTGCAATCGCGTGACGTGCCAATCTTCTTCGCTCCATTGCTGACCTAGAGGAAATATGTGCAGCCACTGGTCGCGACTGGCCAACATTTCTGCAATGAGGCGTTGGGCCTCAGCGAGATTGTTGTCGCGCCTGGCCAGAAGATGCATAAGCGCTTCATGAATGTCTTTGCCCGGACCCCCCAGGTTGGCCAGGGTGCGGCGCGCGGCCTCATCGTAGAGCGGACGTGTATCGTCCTGAGGCTGCATATGTCCGCCCATTTGAGCCAGCAGGGGCTGTTCATAGGCTATGCGCAGGCAGAGCGAATCAATGGTCTGGATGTTAAGGGCTTGCGGCTGCTCCAGCAGCCTCCATCCGCGCTTTTCAGAGTGGGCCAGCGCCTTTCTGGCTGTTTCGAGTGCCGGGTCATATTTTTCGGCACGCGCCTTTTCCAACTGCTGCAGGATTCGCGAACGCATCTCCGCGGTGGCGGCGCGGGTGAAAGTGATGGCGAGAATTTCATGAGGTTCATCTACCTCCGCCAGCAATTTCAGGAAGCGCTGTGTGAGCAGCTCGGTTTTTCCTGATCCGGCGGGAGCCTGAACAATGCAGGAAATGGCTGTATTCAGTGCTTCGGCGCGCTGGAGATGGTCTGAAGGGAGATTGAGCTTACTCATCATCATCCTCTCCATCAGCGTCTACTTCTGTTTCCGCGACGCGGCAGAGTCCAGGTAGCGGGCAAAGTTTGCATGTTTTTTGGCCGTCGCGGGGAGCTACTGAGGCTTCGCCGCGCAGGAACTCGTGTGCGAGATATAGTAATGCGTTTTGCCAATCTTCTTTCATTTCGTCGTTATAGGGTTGATTGACAAGAGGGCTGGTGCCAGGGAGGTCGGATTTGAGATGTGCCCGCGCGTCGGATATGCGACCCACGAAACCTGTTTCTCTGGCGCGAATCTGGGCGAAGAGCAGGCCACTTACGTTTTCAACATTGCCGTAAATAGCATATAGAGGAAGCTGCGGCTCTTTCATCCGTTCACCTTGCCAGTCGGCAGGCGAGACTTTTCCGGTTTTGTAATCAAGCAAGAGACGGCTTTGATCTGGCAAGAGGTCTATGCGGTCGGCACGCAATTCAAGCTTTAATTCGCCTACGCGGACATTTTGCAGTTTTTCTTCACGTTTCTCGACTTTAAACGGTTGACGTTGGGCTTCGCAATGCATCCATTCGCGCAGTCGAACAAACATTCGATTTTGTTCGGACTCAAGGTAAGCACTCATCCATGGGTCGTCTGTATTTTCCTGCACCAGAGGTAGAAACGCGGTGCTGATGTGGTGGCGCAGCACTTCCTCTAATCGTCCTTCGGAAAGAATGCGCTTCAGGTCATCCAGGCTTGTCATACGCATGGGTTCGGGCGTATCAGGAGACCAGAGGTGCTGCAGAATCTTGTGGATGAGATTGCCGCGCTCCATCGCACTCAGGCCCCATTCGGCGCGATTCAGGGGCTTCGTGTGCAGGCGGCGCATTGCAAATGCCTGGAAAGGACATGCAGCCTGCTCCTTGAGGACATTCGCGCCAGCAGCGGAGCGGTCCTGCGGCCACGGGGCTACTTCAGAAGATGTAACGAGCGATTCGAGTCTCGGGGTGGCGAGCGCCGGCTCCGGGGCATGAAGTTGTGAGCGCAGATCGTGAGTAGTAAGCGAATTAAGTGTTGCACCAAAAATCCGGGCGAGCACAGGGGAAACGCGCAGATCTCCTTCCTTGTTCTGCCGGGCATAGCTCAAGACAAACTCCGGCGCGCTGGTCGCAATGCGTTGCGTGACCAACAATGCCAGATCTGTATCTATGGAAGCGCTGCTGTGCGGCATCTGCGCCTTGACCTGGAGAAACTGCGGAAGCAAAGGGTGGGGCCGTCCAGAGCCCGGCCATTGAGAGTCATCTACGCCAAGAAACCATACAGCATCGAATGTTTGCCCGGAGGACTCAAAGGCACCCATGATCTGAACTGGTGCATTCCGTGATTCAGGTGTGAATATGGTTTCGGCAGCGTGTTGTTCCACTGCCTTTACAAATTCTTTGTAAGCTACTTCGTGCCGGGAGAAGTCGAGCAAGGCCACTTCATCCAGAAGCCTTTGCCAACGGGCCTGTGCCTGATATTGAATGCTGTCAGGCTGCCGGAATCCGGGCCATCGTCCTGCGCGGAGCATCTGATCTGTGGTGTTGGCCCAATGGGTGTAGGTGGCCGATGGAAGGGCCTGCTGCTTTTGAAAAATCCGCTGCAGGTGCAGCAGCCGGGTGCGAAACGGGCCAGTACGCGTTTTCGATGCAAACGTATCGAGAGACATCTCTGGTGAGAGTGTCTTTGCATCGCGCAGCCTGAAGTCAGTTTCTGCCAGCCTTGGGACTTCGCCTGGATGCTTGCAAAAGAAGCCCGACAGCATGAGCCAGGTGAGTTCCTCTTCTTTCAGAGGGCCCGTGAGCCAGCGCAGCATGAGCAAGGCGGCGCGAATGACTGGAACATCTGCGAGCGGCACGCCAAGAGAAAATTCATACACGGGCGGGCCGGGATTTTTTGCGATCTCAAGATTTTCTGGCGTTAACACGGCACGAAAGATGCGGTCAGCTTCTGCGCGTATGCTGCGAACATCGGGAGCGATAATTCCGATCCGTTGGGAGGGGTCATCTTCAAGCCTGCTTCTGCACCACTGCGCGCAGGCATGCAATTCGTCGTGCAGATCGTCGGCGCGGACCAGGATGCCGGCGCATGTATCCGCGGCTTCGGAAACAGCGCTTTCCACTACCGCTCCTGCTTCGCGCAAAATTGCGATAAAGCGCTCCTGCTGAGGAGTGAGACGGTCGAAACCGACGAGCAGAATTCTCTTTGCTGGTGAGAGGTGCCCAGCTCTGATTGCGCCGGACAGCAGATCTTCCAGAAGGCTGCGACTTGTCCAGTCGCGGCTGTTGCAGAGGCGGTCAAATTCAGCGGCCCATTGGCGGAAGCGTTCGGCGTCTGGCTCTGCCCATGGAGACTTCAGCGTGTCCTGCATGCGGTATGCACTGAGCAGCTTGTAGGCTTCCTGTGCGAGAGAGGCCATCCCGTCAGGCGAGACGACCAGGCGGGCATCGCTGCGTTGCACCTGTTTCCAAAGCGAGTGCTCCTGAAGGGGTGTGAGAAGCAGGGGGGATTCCGGCACGGTGAATGTGAGCTCGCGCCAGAGATTTGTGACCCACGTTTCCCAGTCGTAAATCTGCGGAGAGGTCCACATCTCGTGGCCTGCGGCGCGTTGCTGCTCAGCATAGACCAGGTGCAGGAACCGAGCGGAACGAGCGCTGGCCGCAATGACCATTCCGCCGTCAAGAAGAGCGCCTGAGACCTGTTCCGCCAATGTGTGCGGAGTGGGTGAGTCAAACAGTGGGAGCACATGAAAAGTGTAAACTGGGCTGTGGTCCGCTACCTTTCCACCCTGCTCTGTGCCGCTGCTGCCGCCTGTGTTTTGCTTTTGGGCGGATGCCACAAGTCCACTCCGCAAGCCAGTCAGACGGTCTCCGATGCTGGTGCAAAGCATTATCCAGTGCGCGGGAAGATCGTTACCGTGGATGCGCAGCGGGGCGAGGTCGTGCTGGATGCGGCGGCCATACCTGGCTATATGGAAGCGATGACGATGCCGTTCAAGTTGAAGAACCCGAGCATTATCAGCGAACTGCATCCGGGAGACAGCATTACGGCGACACTCATTGCGACGGATGCTTCAGACCTGCTGGACCAGATTGTGATCATCGCGCAGGCCAAGCCAGACTATAAGCCGAGCTTCTACTACCATCCGATTCAGCCCGGGGACAAAGTCCCTGATTTCAAGCTGCTGAACCAGAGCGGGAAGGAAATTCATCTGGGGCAATTTCAGGGTAAGGTGCTCCTGATGACGTTTATCTATACGCGGTGCCCTCTGGCAGACTACTGTCCGCGTATGAGCCGCAATTTCGCGGAAATAGACAAGGCATTGGCCAAAGACCCTCAGCTCTACAGGAAAACCCATCTGCTGAGTGTGAGCTTTGATCCGGACTACGACACACCACAGGTCCTGCGCAGCTATGGCAGTTCTTATACGGGGAACTACACGAAAGAGACATTCGCGCACTGGGACTTTGCAGCGCCGAGCAAGAATGATCTGCCTGCGCTACTGCGGTATTTCGATGTAGGGGCTACTCCGGAGAAAGACCGCACGATTACGCATTCTCTCTCGACTTTGGTGATTGAGCCGGATGGCAAGGTCTATAAGTGGTATCCCACGAATGACTGGACGACCGACCAGGTCCTGAACGACGTGAAACAACTAGTGGCGAAACAGGGAAAAGCATGATCGTGATTGTGATGGGGGTCAGCGGTTCCGGGAAGACCACGACCGCTCTGGCGCTGCAAAAGCTTACGGGATGGCAGTTTGCCGAGGGCGATGATTATCACTCGGAAGCCAATCGGCAGAAGATGGCCGCGGGAATTCCGCTGAATGATGAGGATCGCGTGCCGTGGCTGGAGACCCTGCATACGCTGATTCGCGGCTGGCATGACCGCGGGGAAAACGGCATCCTGACATGCTCGGCGCTGAAACAGGCATATCGCGATCTTCTGGTAACGGGGCTTCCGCATGATGCATATAGCTTTGCCTTGATGGAAGCGCCAAAGGATGTGATTGCCCATCGCATGCGGGCGCGGCAGCATTTTATGCCTCCTGCGCTGCTGGATAGCCAGATTGCGACACTCCAGCCTCCGAAAGAGGCGCTGCATATTTCGGCGCTTCAATCTCCGGAAGAGGCGGCCAGAGAGATTCTGGACGCGCTTGGGATTGTTCCTGCCGCGCAATAAATTGAGTCGCTGGATGCTGCGCCGAGTCTTATGGAAGAGACAAGAGGTGTCCGGCATTTACACTGTTTCCAGCACGCGGAGGACGATCTAAGCATGGCTAGAACGACGATTCTTTTCGGCGTCATTCTGATTCTTCTTGGAATTTTTGGTTTTGTTGCTACGGGCAGCCACGCGCCTACGGCGCTGATTCCCGCGTATGTGGGAATTGTGCTGGGGATTCTGGGCTTTCTCTCCATTACGGAGGACGCGGGCAAGCGCAAACTCTACATGCACATCGCGGTGACGATAGGCCTGATTGGGTTTCTCGGTACGGCGAAGAGTATTTATGACTACATCCGGCTGATACAGGGGCACCAGTTTCCGCACCCTGCAGCCGTGGAAGCAAAGGCCGCGATGGCAGGGATTCTGCTGGTTTTCGTGATTCTTTGTGTGCGCTCGTTTATTGCGGCGCGACGGGCGCGGGCTTAGGTATTTATGCGGCCTGGTTCCATGACAACGATGCGGGCGGAGAGAAGTGGTTCCCGCCGTGTCGCCAGCGATCTTCCTAAGAAAAAGGCCGACATCAAAAAAGTTCTTCCTGAGATATGGAAGCTGATTCGCCCGCGCCGTTGGCTGTTGTTCTTTGGCCTACTTCTGATGGCGGTCAATCGGGTTGCGGGACTCGTTCTGCCCGCTTCCACCAAATTTTTTATTGATACAGTCCTGCGGCAGCATCATGTTGACAAGCTGCTTCCGCTGGTGGGTGTGGTTTTTGGGGCCACGGCCATTCAGGCCGTCACTTCGTTTTCACTCACGCAGCTTCTATCCAAGGCCGCGCAGCGCATGATTGCCGACTTGCGCAAGCAGGTGCAGCAGCACATTGGGCTGCTCCCGGTGAGTTTTTATGATAGCAACCGCACAGGCACGCTCGTTTCCCGCATCATGACGGACGTGGAAGGCGTGCGGAACCTGATTGGCACAGGACTGGTCGAATTTCTGGGCGGAATCATGACGGCGATCATGGCCTTTGCCGTGCTGATGCACACCAGCCGCAAGATTACGCTGATTGTTTTTGCCGTCATTGCGGTTTTTGTTCTCATTCTGCAAAGAGCATTTAAGACCATCCGGCCGATTTTTCGGGAGCGGGGCAGGATCAATGCCGAAGTTACCGGGCGGCTTACGGAGTCGCTCGGCGGAGTGCGCGTGGTCAAGGGCTATCATGCTGAGGCCCGGGAAGCTGGCGTGTTTGCGCAAGGCGTACAACGTCTGCTGGACAATGTGATGCGTTCGCTCACGGCCACCAGCGCGCTTTCCTTTGCGGCGACAACTGTGCTTGGCATTGTGGGTGGCCTGGTGATGCTTCTGGGCGGGCGCGATTACTTTGCCCATCGGCTTACGCTGGGTGATTACTTCCAATACAACATGTTTCTCGCCTTCATGATTGCTCCGGTCTTCCAGATCGTAAACATTGGTACGCAACTGACCGAGGCCGTTGCCGGGCTGGACCGCACCATTGAGATCATGAGCGAGATGGACGAATTTAGTGATCCGCAGCGCGCAGTGAAGATCGGCGAGATTCGGGGCGATGTGGAGTTTCAGGATGTCCGCTTCAGCTATGAGCAGGACAAGCCGGTGCTGCATGGCATCTCCTTCCGCTCGAAGCCGGGAACAGTGACTGCGCTGGTTGGTTCTTCGGGCTCGGGCAAGTCTACGATCATCAGCCTGGTCTGCGGATTTCATAAGCCGGATTCGGGCAGGGTTCTGGTGGACGGCATTGATCTTGCCACGGTGAAACTGAACAGCTATCGCAGCCAGCTTGGCGTGGTTTTGCAGGAGTCGTTTCTCTTTGACGGGACCATCCGCGAGAATGTGATGTTCTCCTACCCGGATGCTACGGAGGAGCAGTTTAACGAAGCCTGCCGTATTGCGCGCGTGGACGAGTTCGCGGATAGGTTTCCGGAGGGCTACGACACAATTGTGGGTGAGCGCGGCGTCAAGCTCTCTGGCGGACAGCGGCAGAGGCTTTCCATTGCCCGCGCGATTCTGGCCGACCCGCGGATTCTGATTCTGGATGAAGCGACCTCTTCGCTTGATTCCGAATCCGAGCAGATGATCCAGCATGGACTCAGCTATCTGATGCAGGGCCGGACGACGTTTGTGATTGCGCACCGGTTGTCCACAATTCGCCGGGCTGATCAGATTCTTGTGGTGGAGGCGGGTCTGATTGTCGAGCGCGGCACGCATGACAGCTTGTATGCGCTGGGCGGGCGGTACTACGACCTCTATACCCGCCAGCATGGGCTCGAAGCGAACCTTTTTCTTGCTCCGGGAGAAGGGGATGCTGTGGAGGAACGAACCTAGTGTCGCAGATAAGCCCACGTCTCAAAGTCGAGAGCCGGGGCACCTGTTCTGGAATATTTTGATGAGGGGTGGCGCCGCTATTTTTTTGTGAGTTCGTCTAGGAGTACTTTGGCTTTGGTCGCCAAGGTATTGGCGCCATCGAGGTCGTTGTCGATCAGTGCCTGTTTTGCTTTGGTGAGAAATGTTCTGATCTGGATGGCTGTTTTCTGCTCTTCTGTATTGAGGCCACGGCTGATTTTATCCAGTCCATTTTCAGTATTCGTAATCAGTTGTTCGATGTCGCGGCGCTGCTGAATATTGGTGGCGTCACCCCCGGCGGTCAGTTGTCCAATGGGGGAGGCATCAGAGGAGGGGCCCGAAGCCACTTCCGTGGTCTGCTGCGCCTGCTTTTCTAGTGCCTGGGCGGCGGTTTCAGCCGCAGGAGCGGTTTTTATCGGAGAGGGTTTATGGCGCGAAGTCCGGTGCGGGTGCGGTGGTGCGGGAGGTTGTTGTGAGGTGGCCAGCTCCACATGAGGATTGCTGGGCGGGGGCAGAGGTGGAAGCGAAGGATAATGCACCATGGCCGAAGGAGGCGGGACGGGGGCCTGCGCCTGCTGAGGCGGCAAAGACTTGCTCTTATGGTTGCATCCCGCCATGGGGAGCAAACATGCTGATACGATCGCCGCAGTGCGGAGAGCGATGTTCATCCCCAAGGCTCCTTTACAAACGTTGCGCTTTTGGTCGTTTCTGCTTCCAGGTGCCCGCGCAGTCTATTTTCTGAAGTACCAGAGGCCGGGACCCGCAAGGTGAAGGTGGTCCCTTTGCCCACTTCTGATTCTACTTCAATCTGACCATTGTGCATCTGGACGATGCGGTAGGTCATGGCGAGTCCAATGCCGCTGCCTTCCTTTTTGGTTGTGAAATACAGATTAAATATCTTTTCGCGGATGTCTGGCGGAATGCCTTCGCCGTCGTCGCTGATGCTGAGGCAGCCCCATCGTGCATCTTCGGCGAGGACCACGCGCAGAGTGCCGCCGTCTGCCATGGCCTGGGCACCATTGAGGACTATGTTGAGGATGGCCTGTTTCATCAGGTCGGCATCCACTTTGGCAATGACGGGATGATTGGGCTGAGAGTTCAGGACACGTACATTGCGGGTTGCCAGTTCCACAGAAGCGAGAGCGAGCACGGCGTTGACGATGGCCCGGAGATCCTGCTCCTGAAGGTTCAACTCGACCGGACGCGAGAAATCCACGAGTGTTTGTACGACGCGGTCGAGGCGCTGTATCTCGTTCTGGATCACGTCCAGATGGCGTTTGGCCGAGGCGTCGTCGGTGGTCAGCTTATTTCGCAGCAGCTCAAGGTGCACCACGATGGCGTTGATGGGGTTTTTAACCTCGTGTCCTACGCCGGAAGTCAGTTGTCCAATGGCGGCCATGCGGCGGGAAATTTCGAGCTCCGACTCAATCTCCTGGACCGATTCAAGGTCATGCAGGGTGAGCAATGCTCCCAGGCCATGCCGTTGCTGGGGAAGGCGGTCGTCGTGGATGAAGTCGAGGGAGACCTCGACCCGGCGGCCGGTTTCGGTGGTGATCTCCTCCTGGACGAGACCGATTCCGCGGTCAAAGGCTTCACGCACGACGCGACCGAGAATGGTGGAGCGGTCGAAGATGTCATGCGCGCTGGCTCCAAGAATTTCATCGCGGCTTTTGACCAGGAAGCGCTCGACTGAGCTTGATACAAGGACCGCGCGCGCATCACGGGTGAATAAGATCATTCCATCTTGTAAGTTAGACAGGATTTGATCAAGGTTCTCTTTAAGGGAAGAAAAGACCTCCTCGACGTTCCGCATGCGACGGCCGAGGCGCTCAATTTTGTTCGATACCTGAAGGACAGTGTCGCCGCCGTCGGGATTTTCGAGCTCACCGGCAGGCTCGATTTCCTGGGATTGCGCTTCCGCGGTGAGGAAGTCGAGGCGTTTGCTGATCTGCTCGATGGGGGCAAGCGCAAAATTGGCCATCAGGGCGGACACCAGCAGTGTAATCACCACTGCTATGCCGATCAAGGTGGCTGCCTCAAGAAACCAGGGGCGGAAGGCATTGCTCAGAAACGTGGTGCGGATGCCGATGTGCAGCGTGATGAAGGGCTGATTGTTGCGATCCAGAGAGAGGGAAACGTCATAGACGCGGGGCGGGCCGAAGACTACCTCCAGAATCTGCGGCATGGAGGCCTTGCGAAGGGAAGCATAAGCAAGGCGGTGGGGCACGAGCTGGTCCTGCAGAATGGGGTCGGTGCTCAGATAGGCGCGGCCATTCTGGTCGGCGATTGAGATGTCAAAGACAGTAGGCGAGTAACTGATGACGGAGTTGAGCAGGGCATTGAGGGCCGCATCTTTGCGTAAAGCATTGGCTACTGCGGCGCGCACAGCTACTGGGTCGTTAGGGTCAAACGGCTGATTGCGGGTGCCGTTCTCAACTGCCTGCCGGGTGGCGAAGAGGAGCTGATGGGCGACGATGTCCGTAGCATTGTAGGACTGGTCAATGTGCTGCTGGAGCAACTGGCTGAAATAGAGCCAGGAAAAGACCGAGACCACGGCAAACACGAGTCCGGTGATGGCAAGAACGAGTTTTGTCTTCAGCCGCATTCAGTGTTCCTGGAACATTGGAGGTCTGAAGCGCCAGGGCAGGTCACTCTTCAGACTCTGGGCTGTTGCTGGCGCTTCCATACTCTTTGAGCTTGTTATGCAGGGTCTTGAGACTGATGCCAAGGATCTCAGCAGCCCTGGTCTTATTGTTGTTTGTGGATTCGAGCGTCTTCGTAATCAGGCGGCGCTCGGCTTCATCCACTGTAGTTCCTATCTCAACCTGCACAACGTTTCCAAAGCTTTCGGGAAGATGCTTGGCCGGTTTGCTGCCAAAACCGGGAGGCAAGTGCTTCGGCTCAAGATAGCCGTTGCTACATAAAATGACGGCCCTTTCAATGGTATTGCGCAGTTCGCGCACATTTCCCGGCCAATCATACGCCATGAGCCGTGTCATCATGTCCTCGGTGATGCCGACGACCTGGCGATCGTGTTTTTCATTCATGTCCTTGAGTATGGAATCCACGATTTCGGGGATGTCTTCCTTGTGCTCGCGCAGCGGCGGCATGTGGATATTGAAGACATTGAGGCGATAGAAAAGATCGTCGCGCAGGTGCCCGTCGGCAACGGCGCTCTCGGGGTCTTTGTTGGTCGCGGCCAGAACGCGGACGTCCACGGGCGACTCGACTTTGCTGCCCAGGCGGCGGAGCTTGCGGTCTTCAAGCACGCGGAGCAGCTTGGCCTGCGTGCCGATGGGCATCTCGCCGATTTCGTCCAGCAGCAGGGTGCCTTCTTCGGCCAACTCGAAGCAGCCGGCGCGGCGTTCAAGGGCGCCGGTAAATGCGCCTTTTTCGTGCCCGAATATTTCGCTTTCGATAAGTGTTTCCGGGATGGCGGCGCAGTTTACAGCGACGAAAGGCTTGGTTTTGCGCGGGCTAAGGTCGTGCAGGGTCCGGGCGACCAGCTCTTTTCCGGTGCCGCTTTCGCCGGTGATGAGGACAGAGACATTATTGGAGGCAATGCGCTCAATGAGAGCAAAGAGCTCCTGCATTTTTTTCGAAGAGCCGACCAGGTGGCCGAGCACGCCAGTTTCCCGCAGCTTGCGGCGCGTGACTTCGAGCTCAAGCTGGGTCTCGCGCTGGCGGCTGGCATTGGCCAGGATAGTGCGCAGGCGGTTGGGGTCAATGGGCTTCTGGATAAAGTCGTAGGCGCCCATCTTCATGGCTTCGACGGCCTGCTCGATACTGCCCTGGGCGGTGAGTACGATGACGGCCATGTTGTCCAGCTTGAGTTCGCCGAGGCGTTCGAGGAGCTCCAGCCCGTCCATGCGGGGCATTTTCAGATCAGTAATTACGATTCCGGGCTGCCATGCCTGCGCGCGTTCGAGGCCCTCCAGGCCGTCACGGGCAGTTTCGGTGCGGTAACCCCAGCCGGAGACCAGCTCGGCCAGCCCGGTGAGGGCATTTTCCTCGTCTTCGACGATCAGGACCTTTTCCTGAATTGCCATAGTACTGCGCAGTACCTCTTAATTATGGAAGCTCTTTCGTTTGTAACATGAGAGGGTCGAGTTTGCCGCTGAAATGGAGGACAGCAAGTGCCAAATGCGGCCGTTTTTTGTTGTAAAATAAAAAAGTATATCCGAGATTCTTCTCTCCGGAAGTCCGGATGCCACCAGCTTTGTTGGTGAGCTTTTGAGGCCCCCTGAACATAGCGATATTCAAGATTTTGAGGAGACAGAGTTTCCATGGCTAAAATCGCCAAAACAGCAGACCGCAAGAAGGTAATGGACACGTCGAAGAGCACCGACTGTCCAAAGTGCAGCAAACCTACCCGCATTGTAAAGCGCGTGAAAGACCGTGAGCGCGGCATTCCGGGCGGGGTCTACATCTCGTGCTCGGCATGCGATTTCTACGAGAAGCTGTAGCTTCGATCCCTATGAAAAGGGCCTGGCGTTGGAGGCTGTTACGAAACGCAGTCTCCATGTATCGAGGCGCTCCCGCGAGGGGGCGTCTTTTTTGCTAGCTGAGTGTTTGTCGGTATCGGGCGTTGCAGCTATGAGGGGATGCCGTTCATGGCCAGATTGAGGATGCTGGTAAGGTGGCTTGCTCCGAGGATGTT
>Ga0209062_1000709_pt1 | contig 84852 bp, 68 predicted proteins | sample Coa_R2_2_FD_187158 | JGI IMG/M metagenome (GOLD analysis project Ga0209062, IMG submission 187158) | Surface soil microbial communities from Centralia Pennsylvania, which are recovering from an underground coalmine fire - Coalmine... | ecosystem: Environmental > Terrestrial > Soil > Unclassified... | reverse complement strand
TGCGGTCCCCGGCCGGCTGATCCGAAGGCATGCGAGCCGCTATCCGCAGTCCCGGTTGAGGCCGATCCAGCCCCGCCTGCGCCGCCGCCGCAAGCACCGGAGGTTGCGGGAACGGACGCCACCGAAAGCCGGCGCAAGAGCCTCGGCGAGATGCTGCGGAACTGGCTCGGCAGCGTCGCCTGAACCGCGCTTTCGAAAGCGTTCGCAAATCGAACCATCTTCGCGGTCGCGAATTGATCCCGGCTGCCTCGGCTTCGCGGCAGCGATGCCATGCATGAATTGCTGCAGCTCTCGGAGGCATTGCATGAGTTCGACGCCGGCGGCCGGCACGCGGTCCGAAAAGCCAACGAAACCTGCGGGGATCCCGATCACGCTTACCATCAACGGCGAACGCCGCACGCTGTCAGTGGCCCCCTGGACGACGCTGCTCGACCTCCTGCGCGACCGCCTCGATCTGACCGGCACCAAGAAGGGCTGCGACCACGGTCAATGCGGGGCCTGTACGATCCTGGTCGACGGGCGCAGGGTCACGTCCTGTCTCACGCTTGCCGTGATGAAGGACGGCGCCGATGTCGTCACCATCGAAGGACTTGCGAACGGCGATCCGGACGCCCTGCATCCGCTGCAGAAAGCCTTTATCGAACATGACGCGTTCCAGTGCGGCTACTGCACGCCCGGCCAGATCTGCTCGGCCGCGGGGCTCATCGCGGAAGGGAAGGCGAGGACCGTCGACGACATCCGCGAATTGATGAGCGGCAACCTCTGCCGCTGCGGCGCCTATCCCAACATCGTTGCCGCCATCCGGCAGGCCATGGACCTGATGGGAGGCCCGCAGGTCGGCAGCACCGTTCACCACACGGGAGACCGGCCGTGATCAATTTTGCCTATTCGCGCGCGGCCGACGTGGCCGATGCCATCCGGCAGATCGGTGCCGGCAGAGGCGCGAAATTCATCGCCGGAGGTACCAACCTCATCGACCTCATGAAATACGAGGTCGAGCGCCCGGCGCAGCTGATCGACATCACCCGCCTGCCGCTGCGCGCGATCGAGGAGACCAGGGACGGCGGCTTGCGCATCGGCGCGCTGGTGCCGAACAGCGATCTCGCCTATCACCCGCTGGTCGAAGCGCGCTATCCGCTGCTCTCGAGCGCCATTCTTGCCGGCGCGTCGGCGCAACTGCGCAACATGGCGTCGACCGGCGGCAACCTGTTGCAACGGACCCGCTGCCTCTATTTCTACGACCCGGCGACACCCTGCAACAAGCGCGAGCCCGGAAGCGGCTGCTCCGCGATCGACGGCATCAATCGCAACAACGCCATTCTCGGCACCAGCGAGGCCTGTATCGCAACCCATCCCTCCGACATGTGCGTCGCGCTGGCGGCGCTCGAGGCCATTGTGCATGTCGCGGGGCCAGCGGGCGAGCGCAGCATCGCCTTGGCCGATTTCCACCGGCTGCCCGGCGACACACCCGATCGTGACACCAATCTCGGACCGCAGGAGATCGTCACGGCGATCGAGCTTCCGCCGAAGGGGTTTGCCGAGCACCACAGCTACCTGAAGATCCGGGACCGGCTGTCCTATGCTTTCGCGCTGGTGTCGGTCGCGGCCGCGCTCGAACTCGACGGCGGCCGGATCAAGGATGCGCGGCTTGCGCTCGGCGGTGTCGCGCACAAGCCGTGGCGCGATCTCGATGCCGAAGCCGTGCTGCGCGGCGCCGTTCCCGACAGAGCCGTCTTTGCCCAGGCCGCCGACAGGCTGCTGAGGGACGCGAAGGGCTATTCGCACAACGCTTTCAAGATCGGGCTGGCGCGGCGCGCCACCATCCGGACCCTGTCGCAGGCCGCGAGCGCCACTCCGCAAGTGCAGTCGATCAAGACGATCCGCTGAGGTCCCCCATGGCAGGAAGCATCGGAACAGCAATCTCCCGCGTCGATGGCCGCGCCAAGGTCACCGGCCGCGCCAAATATGCCGGCGAGTTCGCAGCATCCGGCCTGGTCCATGGCGCGGTGGTGGCCTCGACCATCACCAGGGGCCGCATCGTCGGCATCGACGCAGCAGCGGCGCTGCAGGTGGAGGGCGTGATCGATGTTCTCACCCACGCCAACCGGCCGCAAATGGCGTCAAGGGATGACGATTACCGCGACGACGTCGCACCGGACGGCGGAGCGCCGTTCCGTCCGCTCTACGATGACAAAGTGAGGTTCAACCGTCAGCCGATCGCGCTCGTGCTGGCTGACGACGCCGAGACGGCGCGGTTCGCCGCAACCCTCGTCCGGGTGCATTACGAGCAGGCCGGCTTTACCACCGATCTTCATGCAGAGCTTGCGCATGCGCGCACGGTCGACAAGCCCGAGAAGCCGCGCGGCGACGCGGCAAAGGCATTGGCGAGTGCCGCCGTGCGGCACCAGGCCGATTACGTCATTCCGGCCGAGTATCACAACCCGATGGAGCCGTTCGCCGCGACCGTGATCTGGAACGGTGACGGCAAGCTCACGATCTACGACAAGACGCAGGGCGTGCAGAACGTGCAGCAGTATGTGTGCGGCGTCTTCGGGCTCGCGCCCGAGAATGTCCGGGTGATGTCGCCCTTCGTTGGCGGCGCGTTCGGTTCGGGCCTGCGCCCGGAATTCGAGGTCGTGCTGGCGTGCCTCGGCGCGCTCAAGCTCAGGCGTCCGGTGCGGGTCGTGCTGAGCCGCGAAGAGATGTATGGGCTCTGCTATCGACCCGCGACCGTCGAGCGGCTGGCGCTCGGGGCCAGCCAGGCGGGCGCGCTCGATGCGGTCACGCATGAGGCAATCGCGATGACCTCGCGTCACGAGGATTTTTCCCGCAACGACACCGGCTGGGCCGAGCTGCTCTACAAGAGCGCGAACGCCCGGTCCGTCCACAAGCTCGCCGCGCTCGACGTCGCGACGCCCGGCGACATGCGCGCGCCGGGCGCCGCCAGCGGCGTCTATGCCCTGGAATGCGCGATGGACGAGCTCGCAGTCGCCCTGAAGCTCGATCCGGTGGAGTTGCGGCTGCGTTGTTACTCCGATCGCGACCAGTCGAGCAATCAGCCCTACAGCAGCAAGCAGCTCAGGGAATGCTATCGCCAGGGCGCCGAGGCGTTCGGCTGGGCGAAGCGCAGCGCGGCACCGCGCGCCATGCGTGACGGCCATGAGCTCGTCGGCTGGGGCATGGCGTCAGGCGTCTGGGAGGCGCTGCAGATGCCGTTTGCCGCGCGGATCGTGCTGACAGCCAATGGGCATGTCGAGGTGTCCTGCGCTGTCACCGACATCGGCACCGGGACCTATACCGTGATGGCGCAGGTCGCGGCCGATATGCTGGGCATGCCGCTTTCCGCCGTCGATGTGAAGCTCGGCGATTCCAGCCTGCCGAGGTCGCCGGTCGAAGGCGGGTCATGGACCGCCGCCTCGGTGGCTCATGCAATCGTCAACGCCGCGGGCGACATCCGCAAGGAGTTGCTCGCGGCCGCGCAGACGATGCCGAGTTCGCCGCTCGAAGGCTTGAGGCCCGACGATGTGCTGCTGGCCGATGGCGCGATCGCTTCCGCCAGGAATCCGACGCGATCGGTTGCGGTGGCCGATGTGATGCGCCACGCCGGCCTCGAGCGCATAGAGAAGGAGCGGGGCTCCGACTTCGAGGAAGACGACAAGCATGCGCACAACACGCATTCGGCCGTTTTCGCGGAGGTCAAGGTCGATGAAGAGCTCGGCGTCATCCGCGTGACGCGGGTGGTCAGCGCGGTGGCGGCAGGCCGCATCATCAACACCAAGACGGCGGCGAGCCAGATCATGGGCGGCGTGGTCTGGGGCATCGGCATGGCGCTGCACGAGGAGGCGCTGGTCGATCACCGCTTCGGCCGGGTGATGAATGCCAATATCGCCGAATACCATGTGCCCGTTAATGCCGACATCCACGACATCAAGGTGATCTTTGTCGAGGAGCCGGACAGCGTGATCAATCCGCTGGGGATCAAGGGTGTCGGCGAGATCGGCATTGTCGGCGTGGCTTCGGCAATCGCGAATGCGGTCTATCACGCCACGGGGCAACGCGTTCGCGACCTGCCGATCACGCTGGACAAGCTCGCGCGTCCAGCCGGCGAGAGCATGTCCGGTTCTGATTGAATCAGAACCGGGCTCCAGCTTTTTGTTTGACGCGTTTTCTTCACGCGAACCGGTATCCACTTCGCTCGAAAACGCTCTAGTACCTCTTCTTTTTCTCCTTCGGCGGAGGTGCCTTGGGCCTCTGCGGCACGGGTCGGGGCGCGGCCGGGTGCTGCAGCGTGGGTGGCGTAGCGCCGCCCTGGCGAATGGCGGGCGGCGCCGCGGCCCCGCCAGCTGGCGGCGCAGGCGTCGCGCCCTGGCGCTGCGGGGCGGCGGGCGGCGCGGCCGGCTTGGTCTCAGGCTTTTTCTCGCCCGGCTTCTGCGTCGCGGGCGGCGTGCCCGGCTTGGCCTCCGACTTCTCGCCGGGCTTTGGCCGCGTCGGGGCCTGCGTGCCTTGCTTGGTGTCCGCCTTCTCACCCGGTTTGGCCGGCTGCTTCGGCTGCTGCTGACCCTGACGGTTCTGCCCGGGCGCCTGGTTCTGCCGCTGCGGCTGCGCCGGCTGGTTGCCGCGGTTCGGTTGATTGGCGCCAGGTCTGTTCGCATTTGGCGGATTGGCGCGGCGGGCGGCGCGCTGCTCGGTCACGACCTGGCGGCCGACGGTTTGCGCGGCATGCACCTCGCGCACCAGCCCCTGGTCGCGCGTGGCCTGTTGCGGCGAGATCGCAAGCGGTTGCGCAATCGGCCGCGCGCCGCCGACGCCGGGACGCACCGTGAATCCGCTCGCGCCTTGCGTCAGCGCTCCCAGGCGCTGGCCGGTGTGATCGCTGACCTCGATGCGGCCGACATGGCCGTCCGGGTCTGGGTAGAGCTTGATGTTCTCGCCATTGGCGGCTCCTGGCGCCGCAGCGCCGCCCGGCGGCACTTCCACGAGTCCCGTGGTGCCGCGAATGCCGAGCGTGGAGGTCGGCGTCGTGATCTTCATGTCGCCGGTCTTGGCGACCGCCGCGGCGACGAAAGCGACGGTGCCCTTGCCGATATCGAAAATGCCGGCATTCTGCTTGCCGCCGTCTTCATAGATGTAATTGTCGATGGTCATCTTCGAGTCCGCCGACAGCTTGAAAGTCGTGGCGTCGTTGAAGGTGATGCCGAGCGAGGAGTTCGACGAGGTCTGCACCTGGTCGTTGAGGAAGATGTCGTCGCGAACGTGCAGCGGCAGCGAGTTCTTGTTGCGGATGACGGTGGCGATCCCGGTCAGCGTGGCGACGTTGCCGATCGGCTCGCTGGTGGCCGGCGCCGACGAACCCGTCGCTGCCGGAGGCTCGTTTGTGGCGGGCGCCGGCGGATTTGCGGCGGGTGCCGGCGGGGCGGGCGTCGGTTGGGCCGCCTGTGCGAGGCGGATGACGTCGATGGTCGCGGCGGCGCCGGACGCCGCGGCTCGCGCGTCCGTCGGCGTCGGCAGCGCAACGAGCCTCGCCGGCGCGGTGAGCGTCAGCACGCTGATCAGCGCGCCCGCCAGCCAAAGCTTGTGAGATGTCACAACCGACCCGCCTCGACCCCGGACCCGCCCAACCATGATAGCCGACGATTCGGAGTAGGGCGCCCACCGCCTGAACCGCAGGTGAACATTGCATTCAGTGAGGCGGGGAAGAAACCCGAAAATCGCACTTGCCTTGCACGCTTGCCGGAGCGGTCGGATTGCGCAGCAATCCGGATGAGGGGGACTCTCCACGCGTTCGACCAGGGGAGGCAGCCCCTCGCTCTAACGCTCTCCCCGCGAAGGGCGGGGAGAGTGAACACCTTCCATCAGCTCACGCGCTTCCAGGTCTGGCCGCCGCAGAACAGGCCGCCGAAGGCGCAGCCCTGCACGCGCAACATGTTCGCGCCCTTCATGGCGATGGTCGAGTCGTAGTTGCGGCCGGAGTCGGGATCGTGGATGCGGCCGACCCATTTGGAATCGTCAGGGTGCATGTTGATCAGGATCTTCTCGCCGCTGCCGACCGCGTAGCCGCAGAGGTCGGATCCGCATTGCTCGATGCGGACATTGCCCTTGTCGTCCTCGGTCTTCCAGATGCCGACCGGTGTGCTGGCGGCGACAGCAGGAGCGGCGACCGGCGCGGTGCTCGCCGCGCTCTGCGGCGCAGGCACCGGCGGCGGGGCAGGCGGGGGACTGGCCGGAACGACGTCATGCACGACAGGTGGTGCCGACGGGGTCGAGGCAAGTGTTTGCGGGACGGGTGCCGTGGGCGCAGGGGCAGGTGCGGTCGCCGCGATCTGCGGCGCAGCCGTTGGCGCAGGTGCTTGCGGCGCGGCGATGGGGGCGGGCACCGTGTTCGCAGGCGGCGTCGAATCCGCGATATCGTCGTCGGACTTGCCGAAGTTGAGGCCCTTCAGGTTGAAGCCCGATTTGGACAGGCCGGGCGCCGAGATCTGGATGCAGTCGAGCCGCTCGCAGTGTTTCGGCACCTCGATATGGACCTTCTGCCCCTGGATATCGAAGGAGACCGAATTTCCGGTGCTGCCGGCGTGAGCGGCCGAGGAGGCCAACACCAGCGCGGCGGTGGCGGCGAGATAGAACGTCTTCGCGGATGTTTTCATGGCAGGCTCCCTGGGCCGTTCTTGAAAATCTGAACGAGCTTTTAGTGGCGCGCGCCGCGCCGTTCTGTGACGAGCCTCACGCATTGCGCCAGGGCGCGCGTGAGCCGTCTCACATTCAACGCGTCATTTTCGCAGCTAGCCTGCGTCCCGCTTGAAGCGGGAGGCGAGGATGAGACGACTACTCTGTTTCACCATCACGGCGGGGCTGGCGATGGGGTCTTTCACCGCTGTCCATGCCGAGACCTTCTCCTTCACGGTCGGCGGCCATCACATCTCGATCAGCGCCAGCCAGGATTGCCATCGCGCGGGCTGCGTCTCCGTCTCCATTCCCGGGATCGTCGTCAGCCATCACAAGCGCAGCGATGATGTCGTCGCCGCGCAGGACGCAGCACCCGCAAAGCCTGCGCGCGCCGCCATCGCACCTGCACCCGTCACACCTTTACCCGTCACACCTTTACCCGTCACACCTTTACCCGTCGCACCTGCACCCGTCGCGGCGCCCGCGCCCGCGCCGCAAATCGCTCCGGCTGCGCCGCCTTTGGAGACCAGGACGATCATCGTGCCGCCCGCGTCACCGTCGCCGCCGCCTGCTCCGACGCTTGCCGCGAACGACAGCACGGAGGTCGCTGCGCCTGCGGCCGTGCCTATGCCTGTGCCTGCACCTCCGGTGCTGCCCGCAACGGTGCGTCCCGCGCCCGATCCGGCGCCGGTGCCCGAGGCACTGGTCGAAATGGCCGAGACCGCGCGCGACGATACGCCGATCGGCGACTGGCAGACCGAAGGCAAGATCGGCGCCGTGCGCATCGAGGCCTGCGGCAAGGCGCTGTGCGGCTATCTGATCAATCCGTCGTCGCATGCCAAGGCCGAGACCATCCTCATCAACATGAAGCCGAAGGGCGACGGCAAATCGAGCAGCGGCAGCGAATGGCGCGGCAGCATCTTCAGCCGCGCCAGCGGCAACACCTATAACGCCACCATGACGCTGAAGGCTGCGAACCTGCTCCGCGTCGAGGCCTGCGCGCTCGGCCGGTTCTTCTGCTCCGGCAACAACTGGACGCGCATCATCAAGGGCCCGGCCGCGCTTGTCACCTCGCGCGACGATGACGGCGAGCCGCGGTCGTGAGCTAGCGTTGACCCAGATCAAGGGATGATGCGGCCGGAAGGAACAAGCTTTATATTGTTTCCTTGTTTGTGCGCTTGCGTGAAAGGAGTGCCGCAATGAGCATCTGCAAAGCCGCAATGGCAGCAACGCTGTCGACAGCCCTGGTGGCAAGCCAGATCAGCCTGGCCACGGCTGCGCCGCTGCCGACCCATGTCGCAACCATGAAAACAATCGCCGCAGCCGGCGGCCCGGCCCAAAACGGCTTGACCGAGGTATATTGGCGCGGAGGCTGGGGATGGGGCGCCGGCGCCGGTTTCCTCGCGGGCGCCATCATCGGCGGTGCGATCGCCAGCGGCGGCTACGGCTATTATGGCGGGCCCTACTACTATGGCGCCCCCTATTACGGATATCCCGCTTATCCCTATTACGGCTACTACGTGCCGCGCACGGTCTATTACGGCTACGGCTCCTATTACGGCCATGGGGCGTATGGCTATTATGGGCCTCACGGGATCTACGGCTATCCGCATTACCGGCATCGCTATTATCACTACTGGTGAGCCTTCGGCGCCACCGGGCCGGATAACACCTATTGAAGCCGTGGCGGGTTCGACATGAAAAGCCCGGCGGCGAAATCCGCCACCGGGCTCGCAAAACTGCTGCTGCCTGTCTTGTTCGGAAGACGCCAGTTCAGAAGACGCCGAGCACGATCGCGCCCACAAAGGCAAAGGCGACATACGCGGCGACCACACTCAACCTGTTGGCCATGGTCATGACTAGGCTCCCGGATGAGTTCACTGCCCACGTCACGCCGCAAAGATTAACAGTCACAGACTCCGCAAGAAAGTCAGAGCCGCTGTCGCTTGCGGAGTCCGCGGGCACGCAACGTGGTTAAAGAGCCGTGAAAACAACGCATTGATGAGTCCTTAAATAAATTCGCGCAAACCTCCTTGGATGACGCGCGGAGTTCGTTTGTATCTCGTCGGCTCCATCGTCCTTGTTTCGCTAGCCGGTTGCGGCCGTGGATTCTTCCAGGCCGAACGGGAACCATGGCGGGCCGAGGCCGAGGTCGCGTGCCTGAAATCCGGTGCGGTCAAGGAAAGCCTCGATGTCGTTCGCATCGATCCGATCGAAGGCCCCGGCGTCTGCGGCGCCGACTATCCCTTGAAGGTCTCGGCGCTTGGCGAAGGCGTGCCGGCCTACGGCTTTGCCGACGAGGATATGCGGCCGCCGGCGCCGGTCGGCAACCAGCCGCGCTGGCCGATCAACCAGCAGCCGTCCTATCCGCCGGCACAGAGCCATCCGCAAAATGCCTATCCGCAAGGCTCGTATCCTCAAGGCTCATACCCGCAAGGCTCGTATCAGCAGGCGCCCGCTTATCGGGAGCGGGGCAACCGGCCGCCGGCTTACGGCGGCCAGGCGGGCGGCCCGATCTCGCTCAGCGCGCCCGGCGTGCCCGCGGAGCAGGACGAGATCAACCTGCCGCCGGAGGGCGCGCCGCAATCATATCCTGCGCGCACACCCTACGCCGCTCCGCAACAACCCTATCCGCAACAGGCCTATCCGCCGCGCGAGGCTGCGCCCTATGGCAACGAGCCGCCGCGGCTCGGACCGGGCAGCGGCAATGCGGTCGCCGCAGTCGGGCCGGTCGCGGTGAAGCCGGCGGCGACGCTGGCCTGTCCGATCGTCTCGGCGCTCGATCACTGGCTTGCGGAGTCAGTGCAGCCGGCGGCGATGCGCTGGTTCGGCGCGCGCGTGGTCGAGATCAAGCAGATCTCGGCCTATTCCTGCCGCGGCATGAACGGCAATCCGCACGCGCATATTTCCGAGCACGCCTTCGGCAATGCGCTCGACATCGCCGCCTTCACGCTCGCCGACGGCCGCCGCATCACGGTGAAGGACGGCTGGCACGGCCTTCCGGAGGAGCAGGGCTTCCTGCGCGACGTCCAGGGCGCGGCGTGCCGGCAATTCACCACCGTGCTCGCGCCCGGCTCCAACCAGTATCACTACGATCACATCCACGTCGACCTGATGCGCCGCGCAAGCCGCCGCCTGATCTGCGAGCCGGACGCGGTGTCGGGCGAAGAGGTCGCCGCCCGCGCCGCGCATCGTAATCCCTACGCAACGCGCGAGCCATACGTGACGGGCTCGCTCGGCGGCCACAAGTCGCGTGCGACGACGATTCGCGAGAAGCTCGAAGAAGACGACGGCGCCGAGGACGAGTAGCTAGTTCACGGACACGCGGATGATGCCCGATCGCATCATGCCGAGCGCGCGCGCCGCGCTCATCGAGAGATCGATGATCCTGCCGCGCACGAACGGGCCGCGGTCGTTGACCCGGCACTGGATCGAATGCCCGCCATAGCTGACGGTGACGATGCTTCCCATCGGCCGGGTCCGGTGCGCGCATGTCATGCCGGAGCCGCGGCCGCCATAGTAGGAGGCAAGGCCGGTTTCTGCCTGAGCGGCCGAGAGGGTGAAGAAGGATGCGGTGGAAATCAGGACGAGGCGATAAAAATTCTGCTGCAAGATTCCGTACATGGGTCCCCGCATGTGTGGAGGTGACCCTGCCCGGACGCCTTGAAAGCCGCAAAATGTGACCACAACGGGGCTGAATTTGGGCTTTGTCGAATTTCGGGAACCGCGATCGGCGATTGGGCGGATTGGCTCACCCGCCTACAGGCGCCGGAACCGGCTGAACTGAAAATGCTGGATCGCGCCCCAGGGCGTCCGATGCGCTTCCGCAAGATTGTCGGCGAGCGCAAACGACGGCCCGAGCGCCTCGGCAAGACTCCTCGCATCATGACGCTGCACGAACAGGCCGCTGCATTTCTCCGGACCGTCGAGCGCGAACGTGCCGATGATCACCTGGCTGCCGGGCGTGGTCGCCGCTTTGAGCCGATCGACATAGGCGGCTCTGTCGGCCGGCTCGGTCAGGAAATGAAACGCCGCGCGGTCATGCCAGACGTCATAGGTCCTCGCAGGCGTCCACCTGGTGACGTCGGCAACGATCCAGTCGACATCGGCGCCGCCTGACCCCAGCCGCGTCTTTGCGGCTTCGAGCGCTGCGGCGGAAATGTCGAGCACGGCAAGCGAGCGATGGCCTTGCGCGAGGAGCGCATCGATCAGGCGCGAGGCGCCGCCGCCGATATCGATGATGGCCGAATCCGCAGACGCCTGCGCGTCCCTGATCAGGCGCAGCGAGGTCGCGGGGTTTTCTTCAAACCAGCTGACCTCGTTTTCTGCCTTGGTGGTGTAGACGGCCTGCCAGTGTGCGGTGCGGTCGAACATGGGCTCTCCCCACGCGAGAGCTATGCGCGCAGGCTGCATGACGCAAGTGCGCGCGGCGCGGTTGATTGACTCGCCGCGGTGCGAAATTAAAGTCGGCAGTACACCAAGTTGAGGAATCGATCGCATGACTTTGCCGATGAGCTGGAGCGAATGGGCCCAACATGACGGCACGGCGCTGGCCGCGCGCGTCAGAGCGGGCGAGCTCACGGCGCGCGAACTGGCCGAGCAGGCGCGGGCCGCGATCGCCAAGGTCGATCCGGCGTTGTCGGGCGTGGTCGAGGTGTTTGCCGATGCGGTGGCCGATCCCGCCGGCAACGGCACCAATCTCGATGGTCCGTTCGCCGGGCTGCCATTCCTGATGAAGGATCTCGGGCCGACCATGAAGGGGCGGCTGCAGGAAATGGGCTCGCTTTTGATGCGCGGCAACCGCGCCGCGGCCGATACGTTCCTCACCGGCAAATTTCGCGCGGCCGGCCTCAATCTGATCGGGCGCACCACCACGCCGGAGTTCGGCGTCTGCTCCTCGGCCGACAACCCGGCCGTCTATGTCACCCGCAATCCCTGGAATACCGACTACACCACTTGCGGCTCGTCGGCCGGCTCGGCCGCAATGGTTGCAGCCGGGGCGGTGCCGATCGCGCATTCCACTGACGGCGGCGGCTCGATCCGGATCCCCGCCGGCGTCAATGGCAATATCGGCCTGAAAGTGTCCCGCGGCGTGTTCTCGCTGGCGCCGGCGATGTCCGATCTCACCGGCCTCGTCTCGATCCAGGGCTGCCAGTCGCGCACGGTGCGCGACACCGCCGCCTTCGTCGATCATGCCCGCGGTCCCGCGCCCGGCGAGTTCATGCCGTTCTGGAGCGCGGCCGAGCCTTATGTCGAGCTGATCAAGCGCGATCCGGCGCCGCTGAAGATCGCGCTGTCGCATCAATGGGGCGAGTATCGCGCCACCCCGCAGATCGCCGCCGAACTGGACAGAGTCGGCCGCTTTCTCGAAGGGCTCGGCCACCGCGTCGACCATGCGCTGCCCGAGCTCGACTATCGCGCCGCCTTCGACGCGCAGACCACCTGCTACATCAGCAATTTCGCGGTCGTGATCGGCAACATGCTCGCCGCGCGCGGGCTGGACGCGCCGCCCGCCGATCTGGTCGAGCCGGTCAACATCCGCATCTGGGAGAAAGGCCGGCACACGAGCTTTGCCGAGCGGGCACGCATGCAGGCAGTGTTCAACACCACCTCGCGCGCATTCGGCGCGTTCTTCGAGCAGTGGGACATCATTCTCACTCCGATCACCGCGCTGCCGACGCCGAAGGTCGGCACAACGGAATATCTCACCATCAGCGACAATCCGGACGTGCTCGACTGGTTCGGCAATCTCTGGCGCAATTTCGCCTTCACCCCGCTCGCCAATCTCTGCGGCATTCCCGCGATCTCGCTGCCGCTCGCAACCCACGTGCACGGGCTGCCGCTCGGCATCCAGGCGATCGGCAAACAGGCCGATGACGGCCTGCTGCTGCAACTCGCCGCCCAGATCGAGCGTGCGATCGGCGGCAAGTGGAATGGCGGACGGACGCCCGGCGTGCATGTGACGGCCGGGTAGGGCGGGTACGCACAACCGAAGCGAAGACCAGAACGAGGAATATGACGATGGGCCGTCCCGCCTGTCAGATTGAACGCGAGCGCGACGATGCCGATCAGCACCAGCTCGGACGCCGACCTCGGTCTGCCGTGCATTGCAGCAGCATATTTGCGCGCGTTTCTGGACCGACGCAAAGCGAGATGATCAAAAGCATTGCTGTGCGTCGATCCACTTTGCTTTTGTAACTGTATCGTCACGATGACGCGCTTGTACGGAAACGGGAGTTCGCGCGGTGCTGGGATGCCTCAGATCGCGACATGAACCCAGCGATCGGCTGATACGTAAAAATCATTCATGGCCGGTTCATGGACGAAAGCTCAACCTTGCCGCTGCGCGTTGCACATCGCCGGGCGCGCTTTCCAAATCAAAACGACCGGCATATTACTGGAGGACGTCGTGAAAAAACTTTCGGCAGCACTGCTTGGCACAGTTCTGATTTCGACTGCGCTCGCGTCGGCAATTTCGCCGGCATCGGCGCTCGGCGGATGCGGTCCAAACGGTCATCGCAACGGGGCGGGAGTGTGCGTGTTTGGCGGTCAAAATCAGGATTGGTGCCTGAGAAAGACCGGCCATGTGGCGACGCGCATGCCTGACGGCACGCTGCGCTGTCTCAGGTAGAATGGTGATGTGTGCCATGCGCGAATGTGCATGGTCGGCAGGTGCGGCCCCGCGCCGATAACTGTGAGTTCCTACAATTTCTTTTTTTGATTTGCTCGTCTTGCTCGGAGTGCGGCTGGTACTTTGGTCCACCCGAAAATGAGAAGCGCCGCTGTAGCAATCGCTAGAGCGGCGCAGCTCTTTCAAAAGCTGGTGGACCGAGGCCGCCGCCCGGTCCGTCCGATCTCATCGCGCTCTCAGAATTCGATCAGCACCTTCAGCGCATGCGTCTCGGCCGCCGCGCCGAACGTCTTGTAGGCATCGAGGATCTGGTCGAACTTGAAGCGATGGGTGATCAGCTTCTTGGCGTCGATCTTGTGCGACTGCACCGTCTTCAGCAGCATCGGCGTCGTCACCGTGTCGACCAGCCGGGTCGTGATCGAGATATTGCGGTCCCACAGCTTTTCCAGGTGCAGGTCCGCCTTGACGCCGTGGACGCCGACATTGGCGATGACCCCGCCCGCCGCGACGATGTCCTCGCAGGTGAGGAAGCTCGCGGGAACGCCGACGGCCTCGATCGCGGTGTCGACGCCGCGGCCTTCGGTCATCTTCATGATGGTGTCGACGGCCTTGCCGTCCTTGTTGTTGATGACACCCGTCGCCCCGAAGCGCTTCGCCATCTCCAGCCGGTTGTCGTCGAGATCGATCATGATGATCTCGGACGGCGAATAGAATTGCGCCGTCAACAGCGCGGCAAGGCCGATCGGGCCGGCGCCGACGATCGCCACCGTCGATCCCGGCTCGACCTTGCCGTTGAGCACGCCGCACTCGAAGCCGGTCGGCAGGATGTCGCTCAGCATCACCAGCGCGTCCTCCTCGGCGCCCGCCGGCACGTGATAGAGGCTGGTGTCGGCGAAGGGCGCGCGGACGAATTCCGCCTGCGTGCCGTCGATCCGGTTGCCGAGGATCCAGCCGCCATTCGCGCAATGGGAGTACATCCCGCGCCGGCATGAGGGGCACGTTCCGCAGGAGGAGATGCAGGAGATGATCACGTGATCGCCCGGCTTGAACGCGGTGACGGCGTTCCCCACCGTGTCGACCACGCCGACGCCTTCATGGCCGAGAATGCGGCCGGGCGTGCAGGTCGGAACGTCGCCCTTCAGGATATGCAGGTCGGTGCCGCAGATCGTGGTCTTGAGCAGCCTGACGACGGCGTCGGTCGGCGCCGAGACCTGCGGCTTTGGCCGTTCTTCGATCGCCTTCTGTCCCGGGCCGTTATAGACGAGCGCTTTCATGACACGTTCCCTTCCATGGCAAGCAAATGATGCGCACGGAGAATAGGCCGTCGCTGCGCGGCCGGGCTTGACGTCGGTCAATCGTCATCATCGCTACGTATCAAGATGGTTTGTTGCGGGCGGACCAGGCGTCGGCTCGCCGTCGCAACACTTCACCATTGCTTGAGCGGTGGCTCACGGCATGCTTTCGCGTGCCCAAGCCTCGGTGTTCCGTGCAACATTGCCGGTGCCGAACCGTGACATCCAACCGAGGAGCCTTGCATGCGCCTGCCGATCATGAATCCCGCCGAATTGAGCCAGGACCAGAAGCCGCTCTATGAGGACATGCGCAGCGGCATTCAGGATCACTTCAAGGGTTTCGTGAACATCCGCGACGACGGCGCCCTGCTCGGTCCGTGGAATCCGTGGCTGCGCTTTCCGAAATTCGGCAAGCCGGTCTGGGAGCTGGTCAAGGCCGTCGCGTCCAACCCGAAGCTGCCGCCCGCGGTGCGCGAGGTGGCGATCCTGGTCACCGGATCGCATTTCCGCTCAGGTTACGAGCTCTATGCCCATGTGTTGGTGGCCGAGCAGCGCGGCCTCTCCGACGAGAAGCTTGCCACCATCGTCGCCGGACAGCGGCCACCCGACCTGACGCGCGACGAGGCGGTGGCCTATGATTTCGCCGCAGCGCTGGTCTCGGGCGGCGTGCTGCCCGAATTGACCTACAAGGCCGCCGTCGAACGGTTCGGCGCCGACGGCGCGGCCGAGCTGTCCTACCTGATCGGCGTCTATTGCATGGTGTCGGTCACGCTCAACACCTTCGACGTGCCGGTGCCGGAATAAGCCCGTCCGGGCGCGCTTGCCGCCGGGGTGATTTGCCCGACGGGCGGCGGCCGCCCGAGCCTGTCAACCCCCGCTTGCAAAAATTTTCCTGTTTTCAGAAATTCGGATTCGGCGTATGGTGCCGTCATTCCGCTGCCGACACGAGGGGCGTACGCGTCGTCACGAACGTGGTGCGGAATGCGGTGGACACGACGGGGCCGGGCGACGATCGGCTCTGGCGTGGACGGCGAAATCGTGTGGTCCTGGCGCCCCGAAGGCTGGCGCTCAAGTCGGCGATGATGCGTCTCGCATCGCGGCGGCGACGGTGGCAATCGGCAAGGTTCACCGAGGAGAGCGCGCTATAAGCCGTAAACCATCGCGCAGGGAAGGCCGGTGTGATCACCGCCGTACCTGTGGTTCTTGCGCTCGCGCAATCCACTTTTTGCGCGAGAGCCCGGGTGCTGCGGCTCCCCGGCCTTCCCTGCGCCCTCAGTTTTGAAAGAGGGTGATGGACGAACGCGAAGCTCGGGCGAATTGCGCCGCGAGGATGAAAAGCCATGTCAGCAATTGTGTTCGTGGCCCATCCTTCGAGACGCGCGCAACAGCGCGCTCCTCAGGATGACGTTGTCACCCGCGGCGCACTCTCAAACCCTCATGGTGAGGAGCGCGGCAATGCCGCGCGTCTCGAACCACGAGGCCCCAATGCTGCAACAGTTAGCCGGGCCTCAGCGGCAAGCCCGTTTTGTTCGGGCGGCAGAAACTTTTCACTTCACCCCATACGCCGCCATGAACATCCGCACGGCGCTCTCGACGACCTCCTTGATGCGGTCGGGCGAGGGGGCGGGCGCAGCCTGGAAGATGAAGGGCAGGAACAGCGAGGCCTGACACATCAACAGGAATTGCGACGCGGCGAACTGGCTGTCGGCCATCGCAAGCTCGCCCTGCGCGACATGCGCCTCGAGATAGGTCGCGAGCCGGTTGATGGTCTGCTCCAGAACGCGCTCGTAATAGCGCCGGCCGACGTCGGGCATGCGCTCGGCGATCGCCATCACGGTGCGGATCGCCGATCCGCCGCCGGGCCGGCAGATCATCGTGATGTAGGCGGTGCCGAATTCGTGCAGCGTGGTCGGCGGGTCGCGCGACGGTTCGAGGTTGAAGGCGACCTTGCCCTGTTCGACACTTTCTTCCTCGACAATCGCCTCGAAGAGAGCGCATTTGTCGGCGAAATACACGTAAAGCGTGCCTTTGGAGACGCCGGCAGCCTTGGCGATTTCGCCCATGCTTGCGCCGTCGAAGCCGAGGTCCATGAATATCCTGCGGGCGCCATCCAGGATCTGGCGGCGCTTCGAGGAGTCCTCCTCCGTAGTAATTCTGAGAGAGGTTTGTCCGGCTGCAACCATCGGTTTAGGCTCTCGGCAAAGTTTTTGCGCCGCGAAAGGCTCTGGAAGGAGTTGGCGGCCTAGCGTTGGCGATGTTGGAATATGCCTTGACCGAACCGTTCGGTCAATGCTAATGAGAACCCATGCGGTCGCATGCTGGATGGGCGCTTTGGTTGGTGCGGCTCTTGGGTGGCGCCGCGTTTTTGATTTGAGGAGGCCATATGGCCGCATCGAGAGACCAGGCCGCACGCGTCCTACGCAATGAGGCAGAGGGCGAGAGCGAGGCTGTCCGCGAGGCATCGGCCGCGAAGGCCGATCAGCTCCGCCATGTTGCCGATGAGGCCAAGCGCAAGCCGGCCGAGACGCCGCAGCCCGAGACGCCTGCGGCTGCGCCGGCTGCCCCTGCCGCCCAACCCGCGAAGAGGCCGGGCAAGAGGCGCTTCGTCTTGATGGGCATCGTCGCGATGCTGGCGCTGGCGGCTGCCACCTACACCGGCTACTACCTCCTGGTCGGCCGCTTCTACATTTCCACCGACGACGCCTATGTCCGCGCCAACAACACCATGCTGGGCGCGCGGGTCGCGGCCCATGTCGCGGCGATCCTGCCCGGCGACAACACGCTGGTTCACAAGGGCGACGTGATCTTCCGTCTCGACGAGGGTGACTATCGCATCGCCGTCGATGCCGCCCGCACCAGGATCGGCACGCAGGAGGCGACGATTGCGCGCATCGGCCGGCAGGTCGCGGCCCAGCAGAGCGGCGTCGAGCAGGCGGAGGCCAATCTTGCTTCCGCCCAGGCAGGCCAGAAGCGCGCCGAGCTCGATTACGACCGCCAGCAGACGCTGAACACCAAGGGCTTTGCCTCGCACGCCACTTTCGAGCAGTCGGAGGCCGCGCGCGATCAGGGCGCCGCCGGCGTGAAGGCGGCGCAGGCGGCCTATGATAATGCGCGCGACATGGTCGAGGTGACCAAGGCGCAGCAGGTCGAGGCGCAGGCGCAGCTTGCGGAATTGAAGACGCAACTCGCGAAGGCCGAGCGCGATCTCGATTTCACGCTGGTGCGCGCGCCGGTCGACGGCATCTTTGCCAACCGCCTGGTCAATGTCGGCGACTTCGTCGCGGTCGGCCAGCGGCTCGGCAATGTCGTGCCGCTCGACGATGTCTATATCGACGCCAATTTCAAGGAGACCCAGCTCAAGCGCATCCGCGCCGGCCAGCCCGTGATCATCTCGGTCGATGCCTATGGCCACCGCAAGTTTGCCGGCAAGGTGGAAAGCCTCGCACCGGCTGCAGGCTCGGTGTTCACGCTGCTGCCGCCCGACAACGCGACCGGCAACTTCACCAAGATCGTGCAACGCGTCCCGGTGCGCATTCGCGTGCCGGCCGACGTGGCGCGGGAGAATCTGCTTCGCGCCGGCATGTCGGTCTATGCCACCGTCGATACGACGCACGGTGCCGACGACGCCGATGCCGACACCGATCTCGACTCGCCGACGATGATTCACCCGCAATAAGGTGCGAGTTGTGAAACGCGCAAAGCCTCCGCGAATCCCCTTCACTTCTCCCCAGCGGGGAGAGGTCGGATTGCTCCCGGCGATGCGCCGCATCGTCCGGTGCAATCCGGGTGAGGGGCCGCAGCGCTCACGAGGCACGATAACCCCTCACCTGGATCGCATCTTCGATGCGCTCCGACCTCTCCCTTTGGGAGAGATGTCCATCGATACGACTACAGCCTTTTTGAGCTGAACGAGCATGGCCACCGCCACCACCGCAACACCCGGCATGATCGGCGCGCCGCCGGCGGCGGCCGAGCGCATCCAGCCGAAGCGGCTGGCCGCGTTCATCATCATGGTGTTCGGCATGTTCATGGCGATCCTGGACATCCAGGTCGTCTCGGCCTCGCTCTCCGACATCCAGGCGGGCTTGTCCGCGAGCTCGACCGAAGTCTCCTGGGTGCAGACGGCCTATCTGATCGCCGAGGTGATCGCGATTCCCTTGTCCGGCTTCCTGTCGCGTGCGCTCGGCACGCGGCTGTTGTTTGCGATTTCCGCGGCCGGCTTCACCTTCTCGAGCCTACTGTGCGGCTTCGCTTCCTCGAGCACGGAGATGATCTTCTGGCGCGCCATCCAGGGCTTTCTCGGCGCCGGCATGATCCCGACCGTGTTCGCCTCCGCCTATACGATCTTCCCGCGCTCCAAGTTCCACATCGTCGCCCCGATCATCGGCCTTGTCGCCACGCTGGCGCCGACCGTGGGTCCGACCGTCGGCGGCTACATCACGGACGCGATGTCCTGGCACTGGCTGTTCTTCATCAACGTCCCGCCGGGCATCATCATCACCATCGGCGTGCTGGCGCTGGTCGATTTCGATCAGCCGAATTTCGCGTTGCTCGATCGCTTCGACTGGTTCGGGCTGTTCTTCATGGCGGGCTTCCTCGGCTCGCTGGAATATGTCCTGGAAGAGGGCCCGCAATATGAGTGGCTGCAGGACACCTCGGTGGCGATCTTCGCCGTCGTCTGCCTCGTCTCGGCGATCGCCTTCTTCTATCGCGTGTTCACCGCCGACGAGCCGATCGTCGACCTGCGCGCCTTCACCGACCGCAATTTCGCGGTCGGCTGCGTGCTGCAGTTCTGCATCGGCATCGGGCTCTACGGCCTGACCTATATCTACCCGCGCTATCTCGCCGAGGTGCGCGGCTACAGCGCCATGATGATCGGCGAGACCATGTTCGTCTCCGGCATCACCATGTTCCTGATGGCGCCGGTCGTCGGCCGCCTGATGCAGAAGGTCGACCTGCGCTACATCATCGCGTTCGGGCTCATTACCTTCGCGCTTGGCAGCTACCAGATGACCTGGATCACGCGCGACTACGACTTCTACGAGTTGCTGTGGCCGCAGATCCTGCGCGGCATCGGCATGATGTGCGCGATGGTGCCGACCAACAATATCGCGCTCGGCACGCTGCCGCCCGACCGGGTGAAGAATGCCTCGGGCCTGTTCAATCTGATGCGCAATCTCGGCGGCGCGGTGGGACTTGCGATCATCAACGAGGTCCTCAATGACCGCACCGATCTGCACATCGTCCGCCTGCAGGAGCGGGTGACCTGGGGCAATGCGCTCGCCACCGAAACCATCAACATGCTGACCCAGAAGTTCCAGGGTATGGGCGACGCGGCGCTGATGGCGATGAAGGAATTCGCCCAGATCGTGCATCGCCAGGCCGCGGTGATGAGCTATGGCGACGCCTTCTTCATGCTGACGGTGTTCTATCTCTGCCTCAGCCTCCTGGTCGTGCTGGTGAAAAAGCCGAACATGATGGCGGCTGCCGGCGGAGACGCGCACTAATTCCGCGCTGTTGCAATTTGCGCGCGACGCATCTATAAAGGATAGATCACAGCTCGAACCGGGAGGGATTTGCATGAATAAGCATGTTTCGCAAATCGCACGCCCGCGTCCGATGCTCCCGCTGGGCATGATCCCCGGTTCTTCCGCCCGCTTCGGCTGTTAGAAACCGCTTTCGCCAGCATCGATCGGGCCTGACGTCCCGGTCTCCGACCTTTCCCAACTCATCTTTTTTTCGCCCGCGTGCGTCTGCACGTCGGGCAAACGGAGCCGGCCCGCGGAACAAGCCGTGAGCTGGATGACGCCATGACCGCATCTACGCAAAAGCCCGCCGCGATTCGCGTGGTGATGCCCTACGTATTCCGTCACTGGCTGAAGCAGCCGGTGCTGACGTCGACCGTCGCCTTCGGCCTGCTGGGCGCAACGGTCGCCGACCTGTTCATGCCGGTCTATTCGGGCCATCTGGTCGATGCCCTGACCCGAGGGGCCGCGGACATGTCCGCGCGGCATGACGCGATACGCGCCTTCACCGCCATCGTCGCGCTCGGCTTCAGCTCGATCGTGCTGCGCATGATCGGATTGCAGGCGATCGTGCCATTCACGCTGCGCATCATGTCGGATGTCGCCCGCGACACCTTCCAGCGCGTGCAGCGCTTCTCGACCGACTGGCACGCCAATTCCTTCGCAGGTTCCACCGTGCGCAAGGTCACCCGCGGCATGTGGGCGCTCGACCTCTACAACGACACCATCCTGCTCGCGCTGTTGCCGTCGCTGATGGTGCTGGTGGGCTCGATGATCCTGCTGGGCGCGCACTGGACTTCGCTGGGCCTGGTCATTGCGCTCGGCGCGGCGATCTACGTGTCGATGACGGTCTGGCTCTCGACCCGCTATATCGCGCCGGCCGCGCGCGTCGCCAATGCCTGGGACAGCCGGCTGAGCGGCACCTTGGCGGACGCGCTGACCTGCAACGCGGTGGTGAAGTCGTTCGGCGCGGAAGCGGGGGAGGATGCGCGGCTCGCGCGCGTCGTCGACCGTTGGCGCAAGCGCGTCAACCGCAGCTGGCTGCGCTACAACGCCGCCAATGCGGCGCAGCTATCGGTGTTGCTCTGCCTGCGCGGCTCGGTGATCGGCGGCTCGCTGCTGCTGTGGATGGCCGGGCGCGCCACGCCGGGCGACGTCACCTATGTGCTGACCAGCTACTACATAATCCACGCCTATTTGCGGGATGTCGGCATGCACATCAACAATCTGCAGCGCTCGGTCAACGACATGGAGGAACTGGTCGAGATTCACGACGAGCCGATCGGCATCACCGATCGCGCCGACGCGCGGGCAATCCTGATCGAGGGCGGCCGCATCCAGTTCGAGAACGTGACCTTCCACTATGGCGGTCACCGCGCGCCGCTCTATGACGGCCTGTCAGTTGACATCCGTGGTGGCGAGCGCATCGGCCTCGTCGGCCGCTCGGGCTCCGGCAAGACGACCTTCGTCAAGCTGGTGCAGCGGCTCTACGACGTCTCGGACGGCCGCATCCTGATCGACGGCCAGGATATTGCGCACGCGACGCAGCAATCGCTGCGCAGCCAGATCGCGATCGTGCAGCAGGACCCGATCCTGTTCCACCGCTCGCTGGCCGAGAACATCGCCTATGGCGCGCCGGGCGCCAGCATGGCGGCAATCGAGCAGGCGGCGCGGCTTGCCAATGCGCATGACTTCATCCTGCGCCTGCCCAAGGGCTATGGCACCCTGGTCGGCGAGCGCGGCGTGAAGCTGTCGGGCGGCGAGCGGCAGCGCGTGGCGCTCGCGCGCGCCTTCCTCGCCGACGCACCGGTGCTGATCCTGGACGAGGCGACCTCGAGCCTGGATTCGGAATCGGAGGCGCTGATCCAGGAAGCCATGGAGCGGCTGATGAAAGGCCGTACCTCGATCGTGATCGCGCATCGGCTGTCGACGGTGCGCAGCCTCGATCGCATCCTGGTGTTCGACCGCGGCGAGATCGTCGAGCAGGGCACCCATGCGGCGCTGATCGCGCGGGCCGACGGGATCTACCGGTCGCTGTTCGAGCGGCAGGCGACCGAGTTCACGCGCATGACCGCGGCGGAATGAAGCGGAGCGGTCTCATCGTGCACGCGGAGCGTTCGGCTTCCGCGTGCGCGTCGAGATCGCGACCGTCGCGACCACCGCGGTCGCAAACAGCACGATCTGCGGGGTGATGGTCTCGCCATTGAAAAAGGCGGCGAGCGCGAAGGTGATGAAAGGCTGCAACAATTGCATCTGCGATACCCGTGCGATGCCGCCGATGGCCATGCCTGCATTCCAGGCGAAAAAGCCGATCCATTGCGAGAACAACGCGACATAGAACAGCGCGAGCCAGGGCCTGAGCGCGATCTCGCCCGGATGGTGGGGCGCGAGCAGCACGGCGGCCGGCAGCGAGATCGGCAGCGCCGCGACCAGCGCCCAGCTGATCACCTCCCATCCCGGCATCTCGCTGGTCAGCCGCCCCGAAAAGGCATAGCCGATCGCCGACGCCGCCACCGCCGCGAACAGCAGGAGGTCGCCCGACGTCAACGCTCCGCCGCCCTGGCGCAGCGCAAATGCCACCACCAGCGCAGCACCGGCAAGCGATGCGATCCAGAACAGGGGCCGCGGCCGCTCATGGGTGATCAGGACCGCAACCAGGGCGGTCGCGATCGGCAGCGCCCCCATCACCACGCCGCCATGGGAGGCATCGACGGTGGTGACCGCGAGCGCCATCAGGAATGGAAACAGCACGCTGACGCAGAGCGAGGCGACGCCGAGCTGAAACCACAGCCGGCGCGGCGGAAAGGTCCGGCGCAGCACGATGAGCAATGCAAGCGAGGCGATTCCGGCGATCGCCGTCCGCAGCGCAGTCAGTGCCAGGGGATCGATTGCGGCAACCGCGATCCGCGTCGCCGGCAAGGTGCCGCCGAAGATGGCCATGCCGACGAAGCCCAGCACAAGGCCGAGGCGTTCGGGCGAATGGGCCGAAGAAGTCTGCGTCAGCGAGGGAGTGGTCATGACGGAAGAAAGCGGGGCCGGCGATGGATGATCCCGATCGGGATGGTGCCGACGGCGATCCCCGATAGGATCATCACCATGGCAGCAAGCAGAGAGATATCGATTGTTTCCCCCAGCGCAAGTGTCGAGACGACGACGCCGATCACGGGTGTTGCGAGAATGCCGAGCGAGGTCGTTGCCGCTGGCAGGCTGCGGTTGACCATGGCCATCGCCCAATAGGCGAGGGCGGTGCCGACGATTCCGGCGTAGAGAAAGGCGGCGGCGAGCGACGGGCTCCAGGCGATCTGCGGCGCGCCGTCGAAAACCAGTGCAAGTGTCGAGAGCACGCATGTCGCCAGCAGCGTCTGCCAGAAGGTCAGCTGGAACGGCGTCGACACCCATTTGTGCGCGCGGACATAGAGGATGTTGGCGGCCCAGCACAGCGCCGCCAGCAGGATCAGCGCGCTGCCCGTGAGTGCAGCGGAATCGGTCCAGTCGAATGCCAGCGGATTGAACATCGCGACCAGGCCGAGCAGCCCGAGCGCGGTGCCGGCGATGCGCGCCCGCGTCATCGGCTCCCTCAGAAACAGCGCGGCGCCCGGCACGACCCAGAGCGGGGTGGTATAGCCGAGCACGATGGAGCGGCCGACGGGCGCAAACTTCAGGCCGAAGGCGACCAGCGCCGAGAACGCCACCATGTGCAGGAGACCGATCGCCAGGATCACGGGCCAGTCGCCCTTGCGCGGGAGGATGAACTCGCCGCGGGCGAGCTGCACCGCGAGCAGCGTGACGGCGGCGATTGCGGTGCGGATTGCGGTCGCCCACAGCGGGACGACGCTGTGGACGATGATCTTGGTCACCGCCCAGTTCAGGCCCCAGCTCACCACCACGACGGCAAAGAGAAGCACCGCCGTTCGGCGCGACAACGCATGGTCCATCGGTGGCTCGCATTCCCTGGCGTGATGCTGGACAGGGGTTTGAACTTAGCCTTAACTGGCATGATGAGAAGGTCCATTTCGGACAAAACATGGGGGCCAGTTGGATGCGCGACGTGTTGTCGGGACTGGTCGACATCGAGCGCTCGGCGGAGCGCGGCGAGACGCTGACGCGTCGTCTGTCCAACGAACTGCGCGAGGCGATCCTCAACGGCGCGCTGTCGCCGGGCCGCCGCCTGCCGTCGAGCCGCGAGCTGGCGCGCCAGCTCAAAGTGTCGCGCAACACGGTATCCGGCGTCATCGACCAGCTGGCGATGGAGGGCTTCCTCGACGTCGCCCAGGGGCGTCGTCCGCTGGTAACGGCGCAACGGCCGCAGCTTGTGCGCGGCAAGTCGACGGCAACGCGGCCGGCACAGGCGCTGCGGCTGTCGCACTGGGCGAAGCGGCTGCAGAAATCCGATTGGCCGATCCGGGACCGCGACCCGCCGCGGCCGTTTCGCCCCGGCCTCGGCGATGTCAGGGAATTTCCGCATGATGTGTGGGCGCGCTGCCTGCGCCGCGCCGCGCGTGGTGCGGCAAGGCGCGCGGACCTGTCCATCAATTCGCCAGCGCTGCGATCGGCGCTGCTGCGGCACCTGGTGGAGCATCGCGGCGTCAGGGCCGCGCCGCGCCAACTGATGATCCTGCCGTCGGCACAGGCTGCGATCGAGCTGGTTGCGCGCGTCGTGCTCGACGCCGGCGACATCGCCTGGATGGAAAGCCCGGGCTATGGCGGCGCGCGTGCGGCGCTGGAGGCCGCCGGCGCGCGCGTGCAGGGCATCTCGCTCGATCGCAGCGGCCTGTCGATCGAAGCCCGCATGGGGCGGCCGCGGCTGATCTTCGTCACGCCGTCGCACCAATATCCAACGGGGCGGCTGATGTCGATCAACCGGCGGCGCCAGCTGCTCGCCTTCGCCGCAGAATCGGGCGCGACCATCGTCGAGGACGATTACGACAGCGAATTTCACTATGACGGCCGCCCGGTGGCCGCGCTGCAGGGATTGGACGAGGGGGCAAGCGTCTTCTATGTCGGCACCTTCTCCAAATCGACCTTTCACGACATCCGGCTCGGCTATGTGGTGGTGCCGGAGGCCCATGTCGAGATTTTCGAGCAGGCGCAGCGCCACAGCGGCCAGCTCAGCGCCGTCCCCGTGCAGGATGCGCTGGCCGAGTTCATTGCGGACGGGCATTTCGCGGCTCATATCCGAAAAATGTCGCGGCTTTATCGTGCGCGGCGCGATCATCTGGTGCAGGCGCTCAATGCTGCTGCGGGTGACCGGCTCAGGATCGTTCCGCCCAGCGGCGGCATGCAGCTCGTCGCTTCGCTCGGCATGAAGGTCGACGATCGCGATCTGGCGGCGAGGCTCGCCGAGCTCGGCGTTGCGGTGCGCCCGCTCTCGCCGCATTTCGTCGGCCGTGTCACGGACCGCGGCCTGTTCCTCGGCTTTGCCGCGTGGACCGAGGCCGAGATTGAGCAGGGCGCGGAGATACTCGGTCGTGTGTTGCGCGGTCGCTAGCGCGCGGCGATGGCGGTCCAGACCAGGCCGACGCCCGACAAAAACAGCAGCGCCAACACGGCATCGTTGAAATTCCGGTCGCTCATGGCGTGATAGACCCGCGTGCCGAGCCAGGCGCCCACGATGGTGCCGGGGAAGGCGACGAGCGCGAGCCAGATCAGCTGCGTGTCGACCATGCCGCTGAAAATCTGAACGGCCAGCGCCGCGGCGAGCACGGTGAAATTGAACAGCTGGAACACCCCGCGGCGTGCGTCCTTGCCCCAGCCGCGGATCGAGGCCCACAGGATCGGCAGCGGCCCGGACAGTCCGGCAAGGCCGCCGAGAATGCCGCCGGCAAAGCCGATCGCGCCGTCGGCGAGCCTGCCGCCGATGCGGATCGCCGGCCAGTCGCGGTTGAAGTGGAGAGCCACCGGGAACACCAGCAGGAAGACGCCGATGGTGAGCTTGAAGACCTCAGGGTCGGCATGGGCCACGAGCCTGGTGCCGAGCGGCACGCCGGCAAGCCCGCCGATCACGAACGGCCAGACCAGAGTGAGGTCGAAGCTCCGCCACATCGACGGCAGCGTCGAGCTCTGCGCCACCACCGAGCAGACCAGGACGAGCGGCACCGCAAGCGAGGGCGGCAGCACGTAGAGCCAGATGCCGAGCGCCATCAGCGCCGTGCCGAACCCGGCCAGGCCCGAGACAAATCCGCCGGCCAGCGCGCCGGCCAACAGCAGCGCGTAGGCGCCCGCGTGCATCATTCCCTCCATCGTCATTCCGGGCGACGCGTCCGCGTCGAACTACGGAGCGCAATTGCGTACCTGAGAATCCCGAGATTGTGGCGCGAGATTCCGGGCTCATCGCCGCGCGATGCCCCGGAATGACGATCCCACACGTGGCGAGGGGTCCGGCGGATGTCCGCCGAACCCCTCATGATAGAAGCATCAGCCGGCCTGTAAGCCGGGTTCTGTAGGGCACCGCCCGCGCCTTGCGGCGCGCGCGATACGCGACGGCCATTCCTCTGGTGCCGCGCTTGCGCGCGACATCCTGCAACCTACCCGGACGGCGGGCCTGACATCGCCCCCGCGGCCGTTGTCGCTTGCGCGAACTGGCCGCGTGTGCCGTCCCTATTCGGTCTTGCTCCCGGTGGGGTTTACCATGCCGGTTCCGTTGCCGGACCCGCGGTGCGCTCTTACCGCACCTTTTCACCCTTGCCGCGCCGACGCCCCGAGGGGCAAAGGCGGGCGGTTCGTTCTCTGTGGCACTTTCCCTGGGGTCACCCCCGCCGGACGTTATCCGGCACCGTATGTCAATGGAGCCCGGACTTTCCTCTCCGAACGACCTTTCGGTGCTTGCCGGAGCGGCCGTCCGGCCGACTGATGGCCTGAGGGCATGGGGACTTTTGTCGCTCCCGTCAAGGCGATATCGGCCGCTCCGGCGCCATGAAAATAATTTATCCTGAAGATGTCGTTCCGCGGCTCGCCCGTTCGACTGGTTGTCGGCGAATGAGCCGAACAAAGGAGTGAGCGAAATGCAGTACCTGTTGATGATCTATAACAACGAGGTCGAATACGCGCGGCGCGATGCGGCCACCGTGCAGAAGACGATGGCCGAATATCAGGTCTTCACCCAGTCCATCATCCAGAGCGGCAATTTCAAGGCCGGCGACCGCCTGCAGCCGACCACGACCGCGACCACCGTGCGCGTGCGCGACGGCCGGATGCTGACCACCGACGGCCCGTTCGCGGAGACGCGCGAGCAGCTCGGCGGCTATTATCTGATCGAGGCCAAGGATCTCGACGCCGCGATCGGCATCGCCGCCCGCATTCCGAGCGCGCGCGACGGCTCGATCGAGGTGCGGCCGATCTGGGTGTATGAGAAGTGAGGTTAGCACCGTCGTTCCGGGGCGTGCGTAAGCACGAACTACGGTGCGCAATTGCGCACCTGAGAACCTCGAGATTCCGGGTTCGCTCTTCGAGCGCCCCGGAATGACGGTGCCAGACAAATCACATTCCCAATGACCCCAGGCGAAATCGACAAGGTCTTCCGCGACGAGGCGGGGCGGGCGCTGGCCACGCTGATCCGCCTCGTCGGCGATTTCGACCTTGCCGAGGACGTGCTGCAGGAAGCCTTCACCGTGGCGCTGGAGCGCTGGCCGCTGTCCGATCCGCCGGGAAATCCGCGCGCCTGGCTGGTCAATGTCGCGCGCAACAAGGCGATCGACCGCATCCGCCGCGGCATCGCCTTTCGCGACAAGCAGGACGAGTTGACCCATACGCTGGAGAACAATGCCGCCGACAGCGACGAGCTTGCGGAAGCGGGCGCCGTCGACGACGACATGCTGCGGCTGATCTTCACCTGCTGCCATCCCTCCTTTGCGCCGGAGGTGCAGGTCGCGCTCACGCTGCGCACGGTGTGCGGCCTGTCGACTGCGCAGGTCGCGCGCGCGTTTCTGGTCGGCGAGGACACGATGGCGCAGCGCCTCTTGCGCGCCAAGCAGAAGATCCGCCTTGCCGGCATTCCTTACGAGGTGCCGGAGCGCGAGGCGCTGGAGCCGCGGCTCAATGGCGTGCTCGCCGTGATCTATCTCGTTTTCACCGAGGGCTATGTCGCAACCGCGGGCCGCGACCTGATGCGGCCCGACCTCGCACGCGAGGCGATCCGGCTCGGCCGGCTGCTCGATGGCCTGATGCCGGAGCGGCGCGAGATCAAGGGCCTTCTGGCCCTGATGCTGCTGCATGATGCGCGCCGGGCGGGACGCGCCACCGAGGCCGGCGATATCGTGCTGCTGGAGGAGCAGGACCGCACGCTGTGGGACCGCGCCCAGATCGCGCAGGGCCTGAAGCTGGTCGAGCAGGCCTTGCTGCTGCCCGGCCTGCCGCAGACCTACGCGGTGCAGGCAGCGATTGCCGCGCTGCATGCGCAGGCGCCGAGCTATGCCGAGACCGACTGGCCGCAGATCGCCGGCCTCTACGAGGTGCTCAAGCGCATCGCGCCCTCGCCGGTGATCGAGCTCAACCATGCCGCCGCGGTGTCGATGGTCGACGGCCCGGCCCGCGCCCTGCAGCTGATCGATGCGATCGAGGCGCGCGGCGGTCTCAAGGGCTACGAGATGCTGCCCGCCGTCCGCGCCGACCTGTTGCGCCGCCTCGGCCGCCACGAGGAGGCGCGGCAGGCATATCTGGCCGCAAGCGCCGCGACGCAACTCGAGCCGCTGCGAAGGCTCTATGCACGCCGGATGCGCGAGATGGATGAGATGAATTAATCGGCGCGACGGTCTCTCCTATCTCTCCCCGCAGGCGGTCTCTCCTGCCCCTCCCCGCACGCGGTCTCCCTTGCCTCGCCCCGCGTGCGGGGAGAGGCCGGATCGCATCGTCAGATGCGATCCGGGTGAGGGGGGCTCTCCGCGCACTCCACTCCAACCGAATCTGCGGAGGCAGCCCCTCACCCCGACCCTCTCAGCGCGAGCTCTGCTCGTCGCGACCCCGTGAAGGACGGGGAGAGGGAGAACTCCGAGCATCAATTCGTCAACGCGAGTCCGTCTGCGGGCATGCGCGCTACATGCGCATGCTGCGTTTTGATCCACCCGATTCACCTGTCCAACAGCTAAAGGACAGGCAACCGCCTTCCAGCGCGCGCGAAGGGAAGCCGATCTTGCCGGCCGGCTTCCCTCGTCATGCACGACAGCTAGTCCTTCGGCGGCGGCGCCTTGGGAAGCGCGGTCAGCAAGCGGATTTTGCGGCTTCCCCCTTCAACGACATAGACCGCGGTCCACCGGCCCGTCGCATCGAGCGCCTGGCCGCTCTGGTCCTTGCCGGTGAGGTGATATTCGCCGAGCCCGAGCGCCATATCGGCGCCCAGCGGCGACACCTCGCTCACCATTATGTCGAGGTGATTGAATCCCGCCTTGAAGACACCTTCATATCGCTTGGCGACCTCCGTCGTCGGCCCGGCCGGATTGACCTGCTGGCCGCCGCTTGCGTACAGCGCCGCGATCCCTGCGGCATTCTGCTTGTCGAAATTGTCGCTATAGGCCGCTGCGATCTTCTGCACATCCTGCTTCAGGTCCGACTCCGCAGCCGCAGCAGGGGCCGACAAGGCCGCCAACAAGAAGCATACAACGTAGGAAATCCGCATTGCTTCCTCCCTAAATGAATTTGCAGGCAATTAGAAAATGCCGACCGCTTCGCGCGCCCGGCAACGCAATCCTAGCACAGGCAATCGCACGTTGTGAGAATGTCGGCAGGTACGCTGGTGCCGCGCGTCGTCAGCGCAAACCCGAAGCGCGGCACGAGAAGCGGCGCACGATCAGCATCGGCCATGACGTCCGCACGCGTGGTCCGATTCAACCGTTCAAACAGCCCGGGTACACGTCCGCATTCTCGCGGCGCGACCGGCGCCCGAGGCTTGCGACAACCGTGTCCCTCGAAAGTTCGAGGGCGCAGGGAAGACCAGGTGCCCGCAACTGCACCCACGGCCCCCGCGCAAAAAGGATTGCGCGAGCGCGCGTTGACCACAGGTGAGCGCGGCAATCACGCCGGCCTTCCCTGCGCAGTGGGTTGACGGCTTATACGTGCTCTTCTCGGTGAACCTGCGTTGCCACCGTCGCTTCCGCAGAGCCTTTGGAGCCTTGCGAGAGCTTAGCGCCTGCATGTGCGCGCCAGAACCACACGATTTCGCCGTACGCGAGCGTGCCGCTCGTCGAACGGCATGCCCGGCGTCCACCGCATTCCAGCCCGCGTCCGTGACGATCGCGATACGCCCCTCGATTCTGGGCTGGAACAAAACAGGAACATAAGGGAAGATTGGGAACGGGTCAAGAGGGGGCGAACTTGGCGGAAGCTAATATTGAAGCGAGTTGCCAGCAGTGTCTCTGGAGACTTTGGGATTCTATATCTCTAAGACGCTGGCGGATATGGCAGACTAGCGCACCGACTTTCTTGTCTGGAAAGTCCGCGGTCATTACCGCTCGGGCTCTGTCCTTAGTGTGATAATGATTGCAACTTAATCTAAGCAACACGCCAGAAATTGTCAGTCTACGCAACTGCTGAAGCGGAGGTGACGCCTGCCATCGCTACCTTATTAGCATAGTCTAATTGGACAGCCACGATTGCATTCAAAAGCGGCTTGAACCCATCAAAGTTGATCGACGTTTGTTTTTTCTGAATTACCTGAATGGAAAACTCATTTTTTGAATAAAACGTTTTTCCGTCAGGTTCTTTATTGGTTAGATCAAGCTGCCTGCCGCCTAATTTCGTCTTGAGGACAACGGGGTCAAACAATTGCTCCATCGCCGTAAAGTTTCTGCCAATCTTAGGTACAGGAACCACATAAAGGTTTTCGTAGACGAAGTAATACTGCTCACTACCATCCACATCTTTCTTCAACAGATTGGACAGATGTTTGAAAAGTTTTTCGGGTCCAGAGTCGTTGTCTACCACAAGAATGGTCGGGTGCTTCGGCATTCCCCTGAAACTCTTGGTCATCTTGCGGTAGTTACTAAGAAGGTTGGACAACTGGCTGGCGCCGCCGGATATGTGTTGCACCAACTCAGCGGTCTTAGTGAATTTGAAGAGCTGAATAAGCAGCTTCTTGTTAGTGCCGTTTAGTTGAACCAATGTAGGATAATCGGAAGCGAGAGACCGCAGAGCACACCTCATATAGACATTGTCCGTTTTTCCTTCACAGACGATGGTGGCCCGCGATTGCCCATAAAAGGATAGGTAGTTCAAAAGGTCAGCGTAGACGCGATGGAAGCCAGATTTTTCTGTTTCTTCGACTGGCACCTTTCTGCGCTCGTTATCCCACCTCTTAATGTGATAGATAAAGGCAAGTCGGCCGCGGAGTTCGTTAGCATCCATCATTACGGAGGTGCCACCTACCTTCTTAAAGGCCGCTCCATTTGTAATAAGTTGCCAGCACATAGATCGTGCCAACTTATAATATTCGCTCCTTACATTAACTTTTCTGTTGATCACCAACCCCGTAGTTTCTTGCCGCGAAGAGCAGTACTGCATTCGGGTCTTCCGGCTGTTGATGTCGAAGCCCGCCTTCGCGACGCGCTTAGTTAAGTTCGCACCCGCGAGCCATCGGTGTTCGTTTGTCGGGTCGCGCTTGGCGATCGATGAGGGAAAGTTTCTTTCACTGGTCGAGAAGGTTAGGTCATCGGCGTAGCGACTGTAAGTGCATCCGTTTCGTGTCGCCAATTCGTTTAGTCGAATATCAAGCAGATGAGCGATCATGTTCGAGATGACTGGAGAGCAGGGACTGCCCTGTGGCAATTCATTCTCATGACATGCAATCTGCGAAATGACCGTCGCAACTTTCTTATTCAAAAGAAAGTGCTTGTTCTTGATCAGGAACCCATAGACTCGCCCAAAGTTGATCCTTGGAAAGAAGTCCAGCAAATCGGTGTTGAAAACCCAACTTTGGCTCCGATGGTTCGATGCGTTGGTCTGAATCGAGAACCCTGTTTTGAAGCCGTGTGCAAGAACGCATTGGGATTTTACGTTAAGCTTAGCCTCTATCTCGATTTGACATTGCTCAAGCAGCTTCGCCAACCGACCTTGAATGAACTTTAGCCTAGGGTCGGGCGCAGAAATTATACGCGCGCCGCCTGTCTTCTTCGGTACACTGAACTTCGTGTATTTATGTTGATCTGGGATCTTGTATAGGACGAACGCCAAGGTCGCCGGCTTCACCCCCAGGAGGATGGCGACATCATTTAAGGTCGTGGCAGCTCTTAGCCTTACTAAGTAGGGCATGTTTCAAGACGATGGTGGCTTGCGGACACTCCTATGCGCTCGTCAAGCGATTTGTTACGTTTGGACCGCAGGAGGCATTCCCGCAGGCGTTGGTTTCAACTATCACGAAACATGATAGAAAAATCTGTCCGCAAGCCGCAGCTTAGTCATCATAGGCTGAGCTTTCTCGCAACCGTAACATTAGTTCTTTCCACAACTTGGGCGGGACGCACCCGTCTAATGCCTCACTTGCACGCGCCGGGTAGCTCAATTGCCTATTTTCGCGGGTTTACCAGGGCGCATCGTCTTTCCCTCCTTAAGATTTCCGCGATATCAGAAGTCACAGCCGCGTGCCCGTGAAACAATCTAGAGCATGAGGCAGCTACCTCCCCGCCCGCCCATCCCCCGGCAAGCTTGTCAACAACGCATGCAGCGTCATCAGCGTCGAATGATCCGCGACGCCATCCACTCGCTCCGGCCGGAAGTGCCGCTGGAACGCCGTCACCACTTCCATGGTCGGCCCGTCATATCTGCCTGAGATCGGCACCTGGTAGCCGTACTTGGCGAGCGCCAGCTGCAGGTTCTGCACGTCGTCGCTGATGGTGCCGAGCATCAAGCCCGCGCCGCGGGTGATCGGCGCGGGCTGGACCCAGTGGCCGACGCCGGAATTGGCCAGGGAATGCCAGGGGAATTTTTCGCCGGGGTCCTTCTTGCGGGATGGGGCGACGTCGGAATGCGCGAGCACGCGGTGGGTGGGCACGTTGCGGCGGAGCATGATGCCGCGGCACAGCGCGATCACGGCGGCGACCTGGCGCAGCGGGAAATCGGGATAGCCCCAATCGTGGCCGCGATTGACGATCTCGATGCCGATGGAACAGGAGTTGAGGTCCTCCTCGCCCGCCCAGAACGACACGCCGGCATGCCAGGCGCGCTTGGCTTCGGGCACGCATTGCACGATGCGGCCGTCCTCCAGCACGATGTAGTGGGCGGAGACGTCGGTGCCGGCGGTGCACAGCCGCGCGATCGCGCCTTCGACGTCGGGCATGCCGGTGTAGTGCAGCACGATCATGTCGACGTCGCGGCCCTTGTTGCGCTCGCCATAATTCGGCGAGGGGATGACGTCGGAGGCGATCGAGGTGTCAGGGGTGAACGTCTTCATGTTCGCAACCGCCTTTGGAATCGGAAGCGAACGCTGACGCTTCGAATCAGATCCGTTGGAGGGAAGCGAACCGGACGACATTGCGCAATTCAAACCAGCACGAGGCAGCGACATGCGCCGCGGGAGGGGGATTTTAACTATTTATTGACGGTTAGCGTCGGCGCAATCCACGATGACGTCAAGGCGCGCGCGAATTTTGCTGGGGGTGTGGTGAACGCGCCTGGTCGGACGCGGCCGGTTCTCCGCAATCACCGTCATTCCGGGGCGGTGCGCAGCACCGAACCCGGAATCTCGAGATTCCGGGTTCGGTCCTTACGGACCGCCCCGGAATGACGGTGCAAGATGACGAGCAGTGCAAGATGACCGGCGGCGCAAGGTGACTGGCGCAGCAACGTGACGAGGACGGAGCGAGAGGACGATCACGGTGCAAGACGAAGCGGGCGATGGAACCCACGCGCAGGTCCCGCGCTTTCATGCGCGCTTTCATCATTGTAACGTTCCCATCAACGCTTTCTTAAGCCTATCTGCCCTTACTAAGTGGTGAAGAGCCGAACCGGTCTCGGGGAACGGCAAGCCTCTCACACACTCGAATTTCCATGGCCGCCCAGCAAATTCCATCCGGAAAACAGGGTTTGCCGGACGAGGCGCGCGGATTAACCATAGGCGCGGAGCGGCTGCGCGTTCGACGATCGCGGGCGACGCGCAGGAGTTTGAGGCGGAGTTTTAGGTCCCATGGGCCGGCGACCACCCAGTTTTGGTGTCTCTTGCGGGCGGCCGCGGGGCGGCGACGCATGAGCGCGGGCGCATCACGCCATGTTCCCGTGCTGCTGCGGGAGGTGCTGGACCAATTGCAGCCGCGCGAGCGCGGCGTCTATGTCGATGCCACCTTCGGCGCCGGCGGCTATAGCCGCGCGATTCTCGACACAGCGGGAACCCGGGTGATCGGCATCGATCGCGATCCGACCGCCATCGCCGGCGGGGCCGATCTTGTCGCGCAGGCGGCGGGGCGGCTCGCCTTGGTCGAGGACCGCTTCTCGCGTCTCGCCGAGATCTGCGCCGCGCAAGGGTGCGAGGCGGTCGACGGCGTCGTGATGGATGTCGGCGTCTCCTCCATGCAGCTCGACCAGGCCGGGCGCGGCTTCTCGTTCCGTCTCGACGGGCCGCTCGACATGCGGATGGGGACCTCCGGTGCGAGCGCCGCCGACGTGATCGCCCGCGCCGGCGAGGCCGAGCTCGCCGACATCATCTATCTGTTCGGCGAGGAGCGCCATTCACGCGGCGTCGCCCGCGCCATCGTGGCCGCGCGCAAGGAGGCGCCGATCACGACCACGCGTGCGCTGGCCGACATCGTCGCGCGCGTGGTGCGGGCCAAGCCCGGCGACATCCACCCCGCCACGCGCACCTTCCAGGCCCTGCGCATCTTCGTCAATGAGGAGCTCGACGAGCTGCAGGAGGCGCTGGAAGCGGCCGAGCGCGTGCTGAAAGTCGGCGGCCGGCTCGTGGTGGTGTCGTTCCATTCGCTGGAAGACCGCATCGTCAAGAACTTCCTCAATGCGCGCAGCAAGACCGGCGGCGGCTCGCGGCATCTGCCCGAGGTCGCGCAAGTCGTGCCGAGCTTCAGGCTGCTCACCCGCCGGCCGCTGGTCGCCGACGACGAGGAGACCGCGGCCAATCCGCGCGCGCGCAGCGCCAAGCTGCGCGCAGCCGTTCGCACCGAAGCGGCCGCGCATCCGGCCGAGCCACTCGCGGCCTGGCCGCGGCTGGCCGACGTGATGCGGGGAGGGTGAGGGCAATGCGGCTTCTCCACCTCCTCGTGATCGGCGCGCTGGTGTTCGCGGCCGCCTATGTCTATCGCATCAAGATGGAATCCACCGCGCGCACCGAGCGCGTGCTGAAGCTGCATGCGGAAATTCGCGAGGAGCGCGACGCGATCGCCGTGCTGCGCTCCGAATGGGCCAAGCTCGATGCGCCGCTGCGCCTGCAGGGGCTTGCCGAGCGCCATCTGCCGCTCAAGCCCATCAACGCCCGCCAATATGACGATTTGAAAAACCTGCCCGAGCGGCCGCCGAGCCTGGTGAAGCCCGGCGATCCCGATCCGATCGGCTCGATGATCTCCAGCATCGCTGCGGCGGCGGATGCGGCAAGCGTCACCGGCTCGGTGCCGCAGCCGGAGAACAAGCAATGACGGACGCGGCAAAGACGAAAGCAAAGACCGAACCGTGGCAGCAGCGGCTGATCCGCAGCCTGCTCTACGGGCGCAATGTCGATCGCGTGGCGAAGGCGCGCGCCCGCGTCGGGCTCGCCATCCTCGCCTTTGCCGCGATCTATGCCGTGATCGGCGGGCGGCTGGTGATGTTTGCGATCGGCGCCGATGCGCATGGCGCGCGCCAGGCGGCGGTGCGCGATGCGATCGCAACCGCAAGGCCCGACATCATCGACCGCAACGGCGAAATCCTCGCCACCGACGTCAAGGCGCCGAGCCTGTTCGCCGAGCCGCGCCGCCTGATCGACAAGGACGAGGCGCTCGAGCTTCTGACCGCGACCTTGCCTGACCTCGACACCGCGGAAGTGCGCGAGCGCCTGGGCTCGAAGAAAGGCTTCGTCTGGCTGAAGCGCGAGATCACGCCGCAGCAGCAGCTGGAGATCCACCGCCTCGGCATTCCCGGCGTCGGCTTCTACCGGGAGAACAAGCGCGTCTATCCGACCGGAAACGAAGTCGCCCACCTGATCGGCCTCGTCAACATCGACAACCAGGGCATTGCCGGCATGGAGAAATGGCTGGACAATAACGGTCTGGCTGATCTGCATCGCGCCGGCTTTGCCACCGACCGGTTGCAGCAGCCGGTCGAATTGTCGGTCGACCTGCGCGTCGAGCACGCGCTGCGCGACGAGCTGCAGACGGCCAAGGACAAGTTCCACGCCAAGGCGGCCTCGGGCCTCGTCACCAATGTCCGGACCGGCGAGGTGATCGCGATGGTGTCGCTGCCGGATTTCGATCCCAACAATCCGAAGGAGGCGCACGATCCCGACCGCATCAACCGCCTCACCACCGGCGTCTACGAGATGGGCTCGACCTTCAAGTCCTTCACACTGGCGATGGCGCTGGACAGCGGCAAATATGACCTGAATTCAACCTGGGACGACCGCACGCCGCTGCACTATGGCAAGTTCACGATCCATGATGACGAGCTGCAACACCGCTTCATCACCATGAAGGAGGTGTTCACCTATTCCTCCAACATCGGTGCCGCGCGCATCGCGCTGTCGCAAGGCGTCGACGCGCACAAGGCGTTCCTGAAGAAGATGGGCCAGCTCGATCGGCTGCGCACCGAATTGCCGGAGAGCGCCTCGCCGATCGTGCCCCGGCATTGGGGCGATCTGAACACCATCACCATCGCCTTCGGCCACGGCATCGCGGTGGCACCGCTGCAGGCGGTGATGGGGGTGAGTGCGCTGGTCAATGGCGGTTATCTGATTCCGCCGACCTTCCTGAAGCGCAGCGAGGCGGAGGCGATGCAGCTCGCCAAGCGGGTGATCAAGCCCGAGACCTCGGAGAAGATGCGGTTCCTGATGCGGCTCAATGCCGAGGTCGGCACCGCGCGCAAGGCCGACGTCAACGGCTATTACATCGGCGGCAAGACCGGCACCGCGGAAAAGGTCGTCAACGGCCGCTATGCCAAGAAGCGCGTGCTCACTGCCTTCACCGGCATCCTGCCGGCGGACAATCCCCGCTACCAGGTGCTGATCATGCTGGACGAGCCGCAGGCGCTGAAGGAGACCTACGGTTTCATCACCTCGGGCTGGAACGCCGTGCCGACCGCCGGCGCCGTGATCGCCCGGATTGCGCCGCTTTTGGGCGTCGAGCCGCGCTTCAATCTGCCGCCGCCCGACCGCCTTATTCTTGCGGCATCCAGGACAACGCAGTAAGCACGGGGTGCTGCGACCTCCCTTTGAGTCCCCCGCGGCGGTCGCCGTGCGTTCCCCGCGGCTCAACCCGCCGGATCTGGAAGATCATGAAGCTTGGCGAGCTTTTTGGCGCTGACGCCCGCATCGACCCGCAGGCGAAGGACCTTCACATCGGTGGCCTTGCCGTGGACAGCCGCGCCGTGGCGCGAGGGGACGTGTTTTTCGCCCTGGCCGGCCACAAGACCGACGGCAGCCGCTTCATCGACGCCGCGATTGCGGCCGGTGCGGTCGCGGTCGCCGGCGAAGAGGCGCCCGCCAGCGGCAGCAGCGTTCCCTTCGTCACGACGCCGAATGCGCGGCTGGCGTTGTCGCTTGCCGCGGCGAGATTTTTCCCGTCGCAGCCAGAGACGATTGCGGCGGTGACCGGCACCAGCGGCAAGACCTCGGTCGCAGCCTTCACCCGCGAGATCTGGCAGAACCTCGGCCATGTCGCAGCCAGTATCGGCACCATCGGCCTGGTGTCGCCGATGCGCACCGTCTACGGCTCGCTGACGACGCCGGACCCGATCGCGCTGCATCGCCAGCTCGACGAGATCGCCCGCGACGGCGTCACCCATCTGGCGTTCGAGGCGTCGTCCCACGGGCTCCACCAGTACCGGCTCGACGGCGTGCGCATCGCGGCCGGCGGCTTCACCAACCTGTCGCGCGATCACATGGATTACCATCCTGACGTCGCGCATTATCTCGCCGCCAAGCTGCGGCTGTTCCGCGAACTGATTCCGCCCGGCGGGGCCGCGGTGATCTCGGCGGATCATGATTGCTCGGCCGAGGTGCTGGACGCGGCGCGCGCGCGGGGCTTGCGGATTCTCGCAGTCGGCAGACAAGGCGACGGCGCGGGCGAGGGCATTCGCCTGGTCGACGCCGAGATCGACGGCTTTGCGCAGAAGCTCGCGCTCGAGCATCGTGGCCGGCGATATGCCGTGCATCTGCCTCTGGTCGGCCATTTCCAGATCGAGAACGCGCTGGTCGCGGCGGGGCTTGCGATCGCAACCGGCAGCGCGGCGGATCACGTATTCGCGAGCCTCGAAAAGCTCGAAGGCGCCAAGGGCCGGCTGGAGCGGGTCGGCGAGCATAACGGCGCGCAGATCTTCGTCGACTACGCCCACAAGCCCGATGCGCTGGCGAAGGCGCTGCAGGCGCTGCGGCCCTATGCGAAGCGCCGGCTGGTGGTCGTGTTCGGCGCCGGCGGCGACCGCGATGCGGGCAAGCGGCCTTTGATGGGCGCGATCGCGGCCGAGAACGCCGATCATGTCATCGTCACCGACGACAATCCGCGCAGCGAGAAGCCCGAGGCCATCCGCGCTGCGATCCTGGCCGCAGCGACAGGCGCGCAGGAGATCGGCGATCGCGCAGAAGCCATCCGCACCGCGATCGACGCGCTCGAGCCGGGCGATGCGCTGCTCGTCGCCGGCAAGGGTCACGAGACCGGCCAGATCATTGGCGACCGCGTGCTGCCGTTCAGCGATCACGAGGCGGTGGCAGCGGCACTTGCTACGAGGGTTGCATGACCGGGACTCCGCTCTGGACTTCTCAGGCGATGGCGGACGCCATGCGCGCCGCCCGCAGCGGCGCGCTGCCGGACGCCGTGACCGGGCTGTCGATCGACAGCCGCAGCATCAATCCGGGCGAGGCGTATTTTGCCATCAAGGGCGACGTGCATGACGGCCACGCCTTCGTGGACGCGGCGCTCAGGGCCGGCGCGGCGCTGGCGGTGGTCGAGACCGCGCAGCGCGCGAAATTTGCCGATGACGCGCCGCTGCTCGTGGTCGACGACGTGCTCGAAGGCTTGCGCGATCTCGCCCGCGCCGCACGCGCGCGGCTCGAGGGCAAGGTGATCGCGGTCACCGGCTCGGTCGGCAAGACCTCGACCAAGGAGGCCTTGCTCCATGTGCTATCGGCACAAGGGCCGACGCATGCGTCGGTGGCCTCCTTCAACAATCACTGGGGCGTGCCGCTGTCGCTGGCGCGCTGCCCGGCCGATGCCCGCTTTGCAATTGCCGAGATCGGAATGAATCACGCCGGCGAGATCGAGCCGCTGGTGAAGATGGTGCGGCCGCATATCGCCATCATCACCACGGTCGAGCCGGTGCATCTGGAGTTCTTCTCCGGCATCGAGGGGATCGCCGACGCCAAGGCCGAGATCTTCACCGGCGTCGAGCCCGGCGGCGCCGCGGTGCTCAACCGCGACAACGCCCAGTTCGCGCGGCTGACGCAGCGCGCCAAGGAGAACGGCATCGCGCACATCGTCTCCTTCGGCAGCGATGCGAAGGCCGATGCGCGGCTGATCGAGCTGTCGCTGCATGCGACCTGCTCGGCGGTGCATGCGAACATTCTCGGCTCCGACGTCACCTACAAGCTTGGCATGCCCGGCCGTCACATGGCGATGAACTCGCTCGCCGTGCTCGCGGCCGCCTCGCTCGCCGGCGCCGATCTCGCGCTCGCCGCGCTGGCGCTGTCGAGCCTCAAGCCGGCCGCCGGCCGCGGCGTGCGCCGCGCGCTGGATTTGCGCAATGGCGAGGCGACGCTGATCGATGAAAGCTACAATGCCAATCCGGCGTCGATGGCCGCAGCCCTCGACGTGCTCGGCCAGGCCGAGATCGGCACGCGCGGCCGGCGCATCGCCATCCTCGGCGACATGCTGGAGCTCGGACCCGCAGGCCCCGATCTGCATCGCTCGCTCGCCGACGCGGTGCAGGCCAACAACATCGATCTCGTTTATTGCTGCGGCGCGCTGATGCGCAACTTGTGGGATGCGCTGTCCCCGGGTAAACGGGGCGGCTACGCGGACAATTCGGCGGGCCTGGAAGCAGAGGTGGTCGCCGCCATTCGCGCAGGCGACGCGATCATGGTCAAGGGGTCGCTCGGCTCGAAGATGAAAACAATCGTGAACGCGCTGGAACGGCGTTTTCCCGGCAGGTCGGCAGCCGATGAAGCCGCGGGATAGGCGGAATGAATGTTCTACTGGTTGATTGAACTCTCCAATTCGTTTCCGCCAGGCTTCGGCTGGCTGCGCACGCTCCTGAACGTTTTTCGCTACATCACTTTCCGCACCGGCGGCGCGGTGGCAACCGGCGCGCTGTTCGTGTTCCTGTTCGGCCCCTGGATCATCGATCATTTGCGCATCCGCCAGGGCAAGGGCCAGCCGATCCGCAGCGACGGCCCGCAATCGCACCTGATGAAGAAGGGCACGCCCACCATGGGCGGGCTGATGATCCTCTCGGGCCTCGTGGTCTCGACCATCCTGTGGGCCAACCCGCTCAACCCCTATGTCTGGATCGTGCTGGCGGTGACGCTCGGCTTCGGCTTCGTCGGCTTCTATGACGACTATCTCAAGGTGACCAAGCAGACCTCCTCTGGCTTCGGCGGCCGCCTCCGCCTCCTGCTGGAGGGGCTGATCGCGCTCGCCGCCTGCTATGCGCTGGTCAAGCTCGGCCGCGATGCCGCCTCGACCTCGCTGGCGATTCCCTTCTTCAAGGACCTGGTGCTCAATTTCGGCTGGTTCTTCGTCATCTTCGGCGCCTTCGTCATCGTCGGCGCCGGCAACGCGGTGAACCTCACCGACGGCCTCGACGGCCTCGCCATCGTGCCGGTGATGATTGCCTCGGCGAGCTTCGGCCTGATCGCCTATCTCGCCGGCAACGCGGTGTTCGCCGACTACCTGCAGATCAATTACGTCGCCGGCACCGGCGAGCTTGCGGTGCTGACGGGAGCGGTGCTCGGCGCGGGCCTCGGCTTCCTCTGGTTCAACGCGCCGCCGGCCTCGATCTTCATGGGCGATACCGGCTCGCTCGCGCTCGGCGGCATGCTCGGCTCGATCGCGGTCGCGGTGAAGCACGAGATCGTGCTTGCGGTGATCGGCGGCCTGTTCGTGCTGGAGGCGGTCTCGGTGATCGTTCAGGTCGCCTCCTTCAAGCTCACCGGAAAGCGCATCTTCAAGATGGCGCCGATCCATCACCATTTCGAGCAATTGGGCTGGACCGAGCCGCAGATCGTGATCCGCTTCTGGATCATCTCGGTGATGCTCGCGCTCGCCGGCCTCTCCACGCTGAAGCTGCGGTGATGGCTTTGGTTGCAGCACACCGTCATTCCGGGGCGGCGCAAAGCGCCGAGCCCGGAATGACGAGCCGCAAGCTGGACCGTCTCGCGCCACAACCTCTGGATTCCGGGTTCACGCTTCGCGTGCCCCGGAATGACGGCGAGGAGGCCTGACATGATCCCCGTCACGTCCTTCGCCGGCAAGAAAGTCGCCGTGTTCGGCCTCGGCGGATCGGGCCTTGCAAGCGCCCGCGCGCTGCAGGCCGGCGGCGCCGACGTCATCGCGGGCGATGATGGCGCCGCCAGGCTTGCGGAAGCCGAGGCCGCCGGCATCGCGACCGCGGACCTGCGCACCATCTCCTGGGCCGGCATTTCGGCGCTGGTGCTCACCCCGGGCGCGCCGCTCACCCATCCCGCACCGCATTGGACCGTGGGCCTTGCGCGCGAGGCCGGCGTCGAGGTGATCGGCGATATCGAGTTGTTCTGCCGCGAGCGGCAGCGCCACGCGCCGGATGCGCCCTTTGTCGCGATCACCGGCACCAATGGCAAGTCGACCACGACGGCGCTGATCGCGCATCTGATGCGGGTGGCCGGCTACGACACCCAGATGGGCGGCAATATCGGCACCGCGATCCTGTCGCTGCAGCCGCCGCGCAAGGGCCGCGTGCATGTGATCGAGATGTCCTCCTACCAGGTCGATCTCACGCCCTCGCTCGATCCGACCGTCGGCATCCTGATCAATCTGAGCGAGGACCATATCGATCGCCACGGCACCATGGCGCATTACGCCGAGGTGAAGGAGCGGCTGGTCGCGGGCGTGCAGGTGCAGGGCACCGCGATCGTCGGCGTCGACGACGGTTACTGCCGCGACATCGCCGATCGGCAGGAGCGGGCGGGCAAGCGCGTGGTGCGCATCTCCGTGCGGAATCCGCTGCCCGACGGCATTTACGTCGAGCACGAGACGATCCTGCGGGCCGCGGGCGCGGCGCGCAGCGAGATCGCGCGGATCGGCGGCATCGGCTCGTTGCGCGGCGCGCATAACGCCCAGAACGCCGCCTGTGCCGCGGCCTGCGCGCTGGCGCTGGGGCTCGCGCCCGAGACGCTGCAGGCGGGGCTGCGCAGCTTTCCCGGTCTCGCCCACCGCATGGAGCAGGTCGGCCGTCGCGGCCATGTGCTGTTCGTCAACGACTCCAAGGGCACCAATGCGGATGCGACTGCGCACGCGCTGTCGTCATTTTCCGACATCTTCTGGATCGCGGGCGGCAAGGCCAAGCAGGGCGGCATCACCAGCCTCACCGGCTATTTTCCGCGCATCAGGAAGGCTTATCTGATCGGCGAGGCCGCGCAGGAATTTGCGGCGACGCTGGGCAGCGCGGTGCCGCACGAAATCAGCGGCACGCTCGATGTCGCCGTCGCCAGCGCTGCACGCGATGCGGAGGCCGCCGGGCTGACGGACGCCGTGGTGCTGCTGTCGCCGGCTTGCGCCTCGTTCGATCAGTACCGCAATTTCGAAATCCGCGGCGCCAAGTTCCGCGAGCTGGTGCAGGCGCTGCCGGGCGTGGCACCGGTGGTGTGAGTGGCCGCGCGGTCATTCCGGGGCGGTCCGAAGGACCGAACCCGGAATCTCGAGATTCCGGGTTCGGTGCTACGCACCGCCCCGGAATGACGGAGCAAAACGGCGGGCCTGACCAGTGGAGAGGGCAGTGCCGTCCTCCCTCAAATGTTACCGATTCCCTTAACCTTTCGGCAACCAACATGGGCCACCAATGGGGCTTGCCCTCGGTCGTGCTTTTGTCTTGGGACCGCCACATGCTTTCTCGCGAAGAACGCAATCCGCTTTCCGATTGGTGGTGGACCGTCGACCGGCCGCTGCTGGGTGCGATCATCGCGCTGATGCTCTCCGGGGTCATCCTGTCGCTGGCGGCAAGCCCGCCGGTTGCGGTCCGGATCGGGCTCGATCCGTTCCACTTCTTCAACCATCACGTCCTGTTCCTGCTGCCGTCCTTCATCGTGATGATCGGCGTGTCCTTCCTGTCGCCTCGGCAGATCCGGCGCAGCGCGCTGATCATCTTTGCGGTCTCGATCGTGCTGATCGTGGTGACGCTCCTGATCGGACCGGAGGTGAAAGGGTCGCGGCGCTGGATCACGCTGCTCGGGGTCAACATCCAGGCCTCCGAATCCGCAAAGCCGGCCTTTGTGGTGGTCGCGGCCTGGCTGTTCTCGGAATCGGCCAAGCGGCCGGAAATGCCGGCGACCTCGATGGCGCTGGTGCTGCTGATGATGCTGGTCTCGCTTTTGGTGATGGAGCCCGATTTCGGCCAGACCATGCTGATCTCGATGGTGTGGGGGGCGCTGTTCTTCATCGCGGGCATGCGCATGATCTGGGTGTTCGGACTTGCGGGCGTCGCCAGCGCCGGCCTGTTCGGCGCCTATCTTCTGGTCCCGCATGTCGCCGGCCGCATCAAGCGCTTCATGAATCCGGCTTCCGGCGACACCTTCCAGGTCGACACCGCGATGGAGGCCTTTTCCAACGGCGGCTGGTTCGGGCTCGGCCCGGGCGAAGGCATCGCCAAGCGCAATCTGCCCGACAGCCACACCGACTTCGTGTTTGCGGTGGCGGCGGAGGAGTTCGGCATCGTGCTGTGCCTGGCGCTGCTCGCGCTGTTCGCCTTCATCGTGATCCGCACGCTCGCGCGCGCCTATCGCAACGAGGACATGTTCTCGCGCTTCGCGGCGTCGGGCCTTGCGATCCTGTTCGGCGTGCAGGCCGCCATCAACATGTCGGTCAATCTGCAACTGATCCCGGCCAAGGGCATGACCCTGCCGTTCATCTCCTATGGCGGCTCCTCCATCGTCTCGCTGGCCTATGGGGTCGGCATGATGCTGGCGCTGACGCGGATGCGGCCGCAGAGCGAGATCGTGGTCGAGGCGGGGAGCGTGCCGAGCTACGCGTAGTTGTGTGGCTTCCGTCATTCCGGGGCGGTCCGAAGGACCGAGCCCGGAATCTCGAGCCGCAGGGGAAGCATCTCGCGCCACAATCTCGAGATTCCGGGTTCGATGCTACGCATCGCCCCGGAATGACGGGAGGTGGGTGGCTCGCAATCACGGCGAACTGGCTGTAAAAGCCCGCCACATGAGCACCACCGCGACCACGTCCCCCCTAATCCTGCTCGCCGCGGGCGGCACCGGCGGGCATCTGTTTCCGGCCGAAGCGCTCGGCGTGGAACTGATGAAGCGCGGCTTGCGCGTTCGCCTCGTCACCGACTCCCGCGCGGTGCGCTACAGCGGGCTGTTCTCCAAGGACATGATCGACGTGGTGGCGAGCGAGACGGTGCGCGGCCGCTCGCCGCTGCAACTCGCCCGCACCGCGCTCATGCTCGCGACCGGAACAGCGATGGCGCTCCGGTTGATGCGAAGGCAGCGCCCCGCGGCCGTGGTCGGCTTCGGCGGCTATCCGACCGTGCCGCCGCTGCTGGCGGCGCGGCTGTCCGGCATCCCCAGCGTCATCCATGACTCGAACGCGGTGCTTGGCCGCGCCAACCGGCTTTTGTCGCGCCATGCGAGCGCGATCGCCACGTCGCTGCCGGGCGTGCTCGACCGCGATCCCGCGCTTGGCCCCAAGACCACCACCGTCGGCACGCCGATGCGTCCCGCGATCCTCGCGGCCGCATCGATGGCTTACGTGCCGCCCGATCCGGCCGGGCCGTTTCGCCTGCTCGTGGTCGGCGGCAGCCAGGGGGCGCGGGTGATGAGCGACATCGTGCCCGGCGCCATCGAGCGGCTGGAACCGTCCTTGTGGAACCGCCTGATCCTGACCCAGCAGGTGCGCGAGGAGGACATGATCCGGGTCCGCGCCGTCTATGACCGGCTCAGGATCCATGCCGAGCTGGCGCCGTTCTTCACCGATCTGCCGGCGCGGCTTGCCGCCAACCATCTCGTGGTGTCGCGCTCCGGCGCCGGCACCGTGGCCGAGCTCGCCGCGATCGGCCGGCCCTCGATCCTGGTGCCGCTGCCGGGCTCGATCGACCAGGACCAGTTTGCCAATGCCGGCGTGCTGGCCGAGGCGGGCGGCGCGTTGCGGATTCCGCAGGCCGATTTCACGTCCGATCGGCTCGCAGCAGAACTCTCGGGCCTCGCCGCCGAGCCCGCGCGGCTCGCCAGCATGGCCAATGCCGCCCGCGGCGCGGGGCGGCTCGATGCCGCAGAGCGGCTCGCCGATCTCGTGGTGAAAGTGGCAGGGATCTAGCGCGCATGACCGAGGTGCTCTTACCGCTTCTGATGGTGTATGCCGCAGGCGGCCTGGTCTTGAGCCTCACGGCTCACATACTTTCCTTTTTCGGAATTCAATTGGGTGGGAGCAGTCTGTTTTTTGCGCTCCATATCGGCATTTTCCCCTTGTGGATTCCGGTCGTGTTTATCAGCCAGAAGATGATGAATGGCGCGAATCGAAAGGATTTCTGGAAGATCGCCCTCTCAGGATGTCCGCCCTGGATGCGGTATATGACGTACGGCTTTTTCATCTATGCTTTCGTCAATTTCGCCTACTTCATGCTGCTGGTTGCCTCCCATCCTCCCGCCAATCAGATTGGCGCGGCCGTTCCGACCGAAATCGTGCACGGCTTTTCCGGACATTGGATGGCCTTCTATTCCGCGGGCCTTGCCGTTCTCACCACGGCCTACCGGCGCGGCCTGTCAAACCTGCAAAGGCGATGTCCGAACGGCCACGAAATCGGCTGGAACGACAACTTTTGCCCGACCTGCGGGCTAGCGGTTGATCGCCTGCAGGACAGGTCTTGACGGCAGATTTGTCTTGTCATGACCTGCGAAAGCGAGGCATCCAGTCTCACGGGTCGCTGATTTGGCCATCGGCGGCCCTGTGACCGGATCGTGCGCAGTCGCGGACGATGAGCTCGAGGACCATTGATGAGATTGCCGCGCGAGATCGGACCCATTCACTTCATCGGCATTGGCGGCATCGGCATGAGCGGCATCGCCGACGTGCTGGTCAATCTCGGCTACACGGTGCAGGGCTCCGATGCTTCGGAGAACGCCAATGTGGCGCGGCTGCGCGAGCACGGCGTCAAGGTCTCGGTCGGACACAAGGCGGAGAATGTCGATGGCGCCGAGGTCGTGGTGGTATCGACCGCGATCAAGCGCGACAATCCGGAACTGATGGCCGCGCGCAGCAAGCGCATCCCCGTGGTGCGCCGCGCCGAGATGCTCGCCGAATTGATGCGGCTGAAAAGCTGCGTCGCCATCTCCGGCACCCATGGCAAGACCACCACGACCTCGATGGTCGCCACCTTGCTCGACGCCGGCGGCCTCGATCCGACCGTGGTCAATGGCGGCATCATCAACGCCTATGGCACCAATGCGCGGCTGGGCGGCGGCGACTGGATGGTGGTGGAGGCGGACGAAAGCGACGGCACGTTCCTGAAGCTGCCGGCGGATATCGCCCTCGTCACCAATGTCGACCCCGAGCATCTCGATCATTTCAAGACCTTCGATGCGGTGCAGGACGCTTTCCGCAATTTCGTCGAGAACGTGCCGTTCTATGGTTTTGCCGTGATGTGCATCGATCATCCCGTGGTGCAGAGCCTGGTCGGCAGGATCGAGGACCGCCGCATCATCACCTATGGCGAGAATCCGCAGGCCGATGTGCGGCTCGTCGGGCTCACGTCGGGCGGCGGCAGCTCGCAATTTGCGGTCGCGATCAAGAGCCGCAAGACCGGCGCAACGCATGAGATCAAGGACATCGTGCTGCCGATGCCCGGACGGCACAATGCATCCAATGCCACGGCCGCGATCGCCGTCGCGCATGAGCTCGGCATTTCCGACGATGCGATCCGCAAGGCGATCGCTTCCTTCGGCGGCGTGAAGCGGCGCTTCACCAGGACAGGCGAGTGGAACGGCGTCACCATCATCGACGATTACGGCCACCACCCCGTCGAGATCGCCGCCGTGCTCAAGGCCGCGCGCGATTCCTATGACGGCAAGGTCATCGCCGTGGTGCAGCCGCATCGCTACACGCGCCTGCAATCGCTGTTCGAGGAATTCTGCACCTGCTTCAACGATGCCGACGCGGTCGTCGTCGCCGACGTCTATCCGGCCGGCGAGGCCCCGATCGAAGGCATCGATCGCGACCATTTCGCGGCCGGCCTGCGCAGCCATGGCCATCGCGGGGTGATCCCGCTGCCGAAAGCCGCCGACCTTGCCGGCATTGTCAAAGGCCTCGCCAGGCCGGGTGATCTCGTGGTCTGCCTCGGCGCCGGCAACATCACGCAATGGGCCTATGCGCTGCCCGGCGAATTGAAGGCGCTGGGATGAGCGCGGGCTTTCCCGACATCACCCCGCAGCTGAAGGCCGCGATGCCGGACTTGCGCGGGCGGCTGCTCGCCAATGAGAGTCTCGCGCCGCTGACCTGGTTTCGCGTCGGCGGCCCGGCACAGGTCTTGTTCACGCCGGCGGACGAGGATGATCTCGCCTATTTTCTGAAGACGCTTCCGCGCGAGCTGCCGCTCCATGTGGTCGGCGTCGGCTCCAACCTGATCGTGCGCGACGGCGGCGTCGAGGGCGTGGTGATCCGGCTGTCGCCGCGTGCGTTCGGCGAGGTCAGTGCGGACGGCGATGTCGTCACCGCAGGTGCTGCGGCGCTGGACAAGCGCGTGGCGGAGACTGCAGCATCGGCCGATGTCGGCGGGCTGGAATTCTATTTCGGCATTCCCGGCACCGTCGGCGGCGCGCTGCGCATGAATGCCGGCGCCAATGGCGGCGAGACCACGGATGTGCTGATCGAGGCGGTCGGCATCGATCGCGAGGGCCGGCGGCACGTCTTCTCCAATGCCGACATGAAGTTTGTCTACCGCGCAAGCGGCGTCGATCCCTCGATCATTTTCACCGCCGCGCGCTTTCGCGGCACCAAGGCTGCGCCCGAAGCGATCCGTGCAAGGATGATGGAGGTGCAGGCCCACCGCGAGACCGCGCAGCCGATCCGCGAAAAAACCGGCGGCTCGACCTTCAAGAATCCCCCGGGGCATAGCGCGTGGAAGCTGGTCGATGCCGCCGGCTGCCGCGGCCTGCGGCTGGGCGGCGCGCAGGTGTCGGAGATGCACTGCAATTTCCTGATCAACACCGGCGATGCCACCGCCCACGACATCGAGATGCTGGGCGAGACCGTGCGCCAGCGCGTCAAGGAAACCAGTGGAATCGAGCTACAGTGGGAAATCAAGCGGATCGGGATTCCAGGATGATCGTCATTCCGGGGCGCGCCTTTGGCGCGAACCCGGAATCTGGAGATTGCGGCGCGAGATTCCGGGTTCGGTCCTGCGGACCGCCCCGGAATGACGTGGAGAGAGTGGATACAAGATAGATGACGCGCATCACCATCCTGTTCGGCGGCACCAACAAGGAGCGCCTGGTGTCGGTCGCCTCGGCGCAGGCGCTGCACGACGCGCTGCCGGAGGCCGATCTCTGGTTCTGGGACGCCGATGACAGCGTGCATGAGACGAGCGGCAAGGCGTTGCTCGCGCATGCCCGGCCGTTCGAAGACCCGTTCAAGCCCGATGGTCCGCGTGTCGGCCGGTCGATCGAGGAGGCGCTCGACCAGGCAAAAGTCGATGAGCGCCTGCTGGTGCTGGGCCTGCACGGCGGTCGCGCCGAGAACGGCGAGTTGCAGGCGATGTGCGAGAACCGCGGCATTCCCTTCACCGGCTCGGGCTCCGCCGCCTCGCATCTCGCCTTCGACAAGGTCGCAGCCAAGCGGTTTGCGGCGATTGCCGGGGTGAAAGCGCCGACCGGCATCGCACTTGCCGAGATCGACGCCGCGTTCGCCGAGTACGGCAAGCTGATCGCCAAACCGCAGCGCGACGGCTCGAGCTATGGGCTGATCTTCGTCAACTCCGCCCAGGACCTCGTCGCCGTCCGCAATGCCGCCGGGCATGAGGACTATGTGATCGAGCCCTTCATCTCGGGCACCGAGGCGACCTGCGGCGTGCTGGAGCAGGCGGACGGCACCGTGATCGCGCTGCCGCCGATCGAGATCATTCCGGCCGATGGCGGCTTCGGCTTCGACTACCGGGCCAAATATCTGGCCAAGGCCACCCAGGAGATCTGCCCCGGCCGCTTTGCCCCCGAAATCACCGCCGCGATCATGGACCAGGCGTTGCGCGCCCATCGGGGCCTGTCCTGCCGCGGCTACTCCCGCTCCGACTTCATCATCTCGGCCAATGGTCCGGTTTATCTCGAGACCAACACCTTGCCGGGCCTGACCAGGGCCTCGCTGCTGCCCAAGGCGCTGAAAGCGGAGGGCATCGATTTTGTCGATTTCCTGCACCAGCAGATCGAGCTCGCCAAGTCCCGCGCGGCCCGATAGCGAATTCGGGAACCCGGGGCCGTGGCGAACCGGTTTTCTGAAGGGAATAGGTAAAATCGTTAAGGATTTGCGGCAAACATCTCGCAGATCAGGGGAAAAAGCGTCCCGCCCCCCTCAGTTTTACCTTTTGTTTACCAGGAAGTCCGAAGGTTAACGCTGGCGGCGCATGTGGCGCTTGGCTGCCGGGCGTGGGCGGTCGCGGACCGTTTTCCGCGTCTGACACAGCACAAGGGGAAAAAGCCCTCTTCTGCAACACGTTGGCCCGGCATCTCCGAGTTCCGCCTGCGCCAGGTCGCGTAATGTTTGAGAGCTCGTGCAATGGATGGCGCAGGACGCCTTGCCCGGTCGGACCGATCGTTAAGGCCCCAGGTTGATTTGGGAGCGGCTGCTTACGGCGCGCTGATCTTGCTGCGCGAGCACCTCGCTGCGCGCCTCGCTGCATCGAGAAAGTTCGCAAGGAAACCGGCCAAGGCCGCCAAGCCCACGATCGAGCGCGAGCCGCCGCTGCGCGTCGTCGCCTGGATCGAGCGGCATGTCCCGCGCCGGGCCGGCCTTGCCGCCACGCTCGCGCTGCTTGCGGGCACCGCATGGCTCGGCATCGTCAGGGGCGGTCACGTCGAGGAATTCACCACCGCGGTCAGCGACACCCGCAATGCGCTCGCGAACTCGGCCGGCTTCCGCATCACTTCGGTCGTCATCAACGGTCGCAAGCAGCTGACCCAGGACGAAGTGCTCGGGATCGGCGGCGTCAACGGTCGTTCGTCGCTGCTGTTCCTGGATGCCGCGGCCGTGCGCGACCGGCTGAAGGCCAATCCATGGATCGCGGATGCGACCGTGCTGAAATTCTATCCCGGCCAGCTCGAGATCGACCTCACCGAGCGTTCGGCCTTTGCGCTCTGGCAGGAGGAGGGGCGGGTCTCCGTCATCGCCGAAGACGGCGCCGTGCTCGAGCCCTATCTCTCCCGCCGCTTCCTGTCACTGCCGCTCGTGGTCGGCAAGGGCGCCGAAACCCGTGCGCGGGACTTCCTGGCGCTGCTCGCACGCTACCCGCAGGTGAACGACGTCACCAAAGCCGCGATCTTCGTCGGCGAGCGGCGCTGGAATCTGCGCACCAAGGACGGCCTCGACATCCGTCTGCCGGAGCATGACGTCGGCAATGCGCTCGCCGAGCTGAGCCGGCTCGACAAGGACGACAAGCTGTTCTCCCGCGACATCGTCGCCGTCGACATGCGCCTGCCCGACCGGCTGGTCGTGCAGCTGTCGGACGACGCGGCGAAGGCGCGCGACAAGCTCTACGACGACAAGAAACCCAAGAAGAAGGCTGGTGACGCATGACCGGCCTCGATCGCGGCCAGACCCCGAAGACCCGGCCGATGCCGCCCAAGCGCACGGCGCTGGTCGCCTCGCTCGACGTCGGCACCAGCAAGATCGCCTGCATGATCGCGCGGCTGAAGCCATGCGCGCCGAGCGACGCCTTCCGCGGCCGCAGCCATGCGGCCGAGTTGATCGGCTACAGCCAGATCCAGTCGCGCGGCGTCAAGGCCGGCGCGGTGGTCGACCTCAATGAATGCGAGCAGGCGGTGCGCCAGGCGGTGTCGCTTGCCGAGCGCATGGCCAAGGTTCGCGTCGAGTCCGTGCTGCTGTCGGTCTCCGGCGGCCGGCTGCAGGGCCACATGATCGAGGCCACCACCGATATCCGCGGCGGCGCGGTCACCGCCGCCGACGTTGCCCGCCTGACCTCGACCGGCATGCATCACGCGACCGGCATCGGCCGCACCGTGCTGCATGCGCTGCCGGTCAGCTATTCGCTGGACGGCGTGAAAGGCGTGCGCGACCCCAAGGGCATGGTGGCGCGCCAGTTCGGCGTCGACATGAATGTCGTGACCGCCGATGCCATGGTGGCGCGGAACCTGATGCTGGTGGTCGAGCGCTGCCACCTCAATGTCGAGGCGATGGCGGCGAGCCCCTATGTGGCGGGCCTGTCGGTCCTGACCGACGACGAGGCCGATCTCGGCGCCGCCGTGGTCGAGATGGGGGCGGGGACCACCACGATCGCGATCTATTCGGCCGGCCGCTTCATCCACGCCTCGGGTTTTGCGGTCGGCGGCCAGCACATCACGATGGATTTGGCGCGCGGCCTCTCCGCGACCATTGCAGATGCCGAGCGAATCAAGACGTTATATGGCACCGTGCTGACCGGTGGGTCCGACGCGCGTGAGTTGATGTCCGTGCCGACGGCCGGGGACAACGAGCCAGATGTTCCGCAGATCGTGTCCCGCGCCACGATCGGGAACATCGTCCGGCATCGCGCCGAGGAGATTTTTGAGATGGTCCGGGACCGGCTCGCGGATTCGCCCTTTGCAGCGGAGCCGAAGGCGCGCGTCGTGCTGAGCGGCGGCGCCGCGCAGCTCACCGGACTGGTCGAGCTGGCCACCCGGATCCTCAACCGTCCCGTGCGGCTCGGCCGCCCCCTTGGTTTCGGCCGCCTGCCGAGCGAGGCGAAGACCGCGTCGTTCGCGGTTCCCGCCGGCCTGCTGGTCTACCCGCAATACGCTCACCTTGAACATGTCGAACCGCGGCATACGCGGCAGCTCAAGACGGGGACTGACGGCTATTTCGGAAAGGTCGGACGATGGCTTCGCGAGGGCTTCTGATGGCTTTGTTCCGGCACCTTCCCATTCAACCAACACCCGCGGCCGGTGGCCGGGGCGAACCCACGCGCGCGTGATCGAGAGGCAACCATGGCACTCAATATTACTCCCCCCGACATCCACGAGCTGAAGCCGCGGATCACCGTGTTCGGCGTCGGCGGTGCGGGCGGCAATGCCGTCAACAACATGATCACCGCAGGGCTCCAGGGCGTCGACTTCGTCGTCGCCAACACCGACGCGCAGGCGCTGACGATGTCGAAGGCGCAGCGCATCATCCAGATGGGCACGCAGGTCACCCAGGGCCTGGGCGCCGGCTCGCAGCCGGACGTCGGCGCCTCCGCAGCGCATGAGGTGATCGACGAGATCCGCGATCATCTCTCCGGCGCCAACATGGTGTTCGTGACCGCCGGAATGGGCGGCGGTACCGGCACCGGCGCAGCTCCCGTGATTGCCAAGACCGCGCGCGAAATGGGCATCCTCACGGTGGGCGTGGTGACCAAGCCTTTCCACTTCGAGGGCGCGCGCCGCATGCGCACCGCGGAGGCCGGCATCTCCGAGCTGCACAAGGTCGTGGATACGCTGCTGATCATCCCGAACCAGAACCTGTTCCGGGTCGCCAACGAGAAGACCACCTTTGCCGACGCCTTTGCCATGGCGGACCAGGTGCTCTACTCGGGCGTGGCCTGCATCACCGACCTGATGGTCAAGGAAGGCCTGATCAACCTCGACTTCGCCGACGTCCGCGCCGTGATGCGGGAAATGGGCAAGGCGATGATGGGCACGGGCGAAGCCTCCGGCGAGAAGCGCGCGCTGACCGCGGCCGAAGCCGCGATCGCCAATCCGCTGATCGATGATTCCTCGATGAAGGGCGCCAAGGGCCTGCTGATCTCCATCACCGGCGGCAAGGACCTGACCCTGTTCGAGGTCGACGAGGCCGCGACCCGGATTCGCGAGGAGGTCGACCAGGACGCCAACATCATCGTGGGCGCGACCTTCGACGAGGCGCTCGACGGCATCATCCGCGTCTCCGTGGTGGCGACCGGCATCGAGCAGTCGCAGATCGCGAGCCGCATCGCGCCGCCGCAGGCGCCGCAGCAGGCTCCGGCCGCACCCGCCAACGGCACCTCGGAAAGCCGCCTGGCCGACCTGACCGCCCGCCTGCGCGCCGACAATCAGCGCCTCGCGGAACGCGCGGCGAAGCTCGAGTCCCAGGTGCCGCCCGCCCCGGTCGCGGCGGCGCCCGCCCGTCCCGCCGCCAACGTCGAACGCGCGGCGCTTGCTGCGATTGCTGCAGCCGTTGCGCCGGAAGCCCCGGTGGTCCATGCCCCGCCCGCACCGGTCCAGCCGGCCTCCTATGGCGACGTCACGGTGCGTCCGATTCCGCAGAAGCCCACGCTGTTCCCCGAGCCCGAGGTCGTCCGGACCGAGGTGCATGAGCCGATTGCCCCGGAAACCTTCATTCCGCAGGCGGCGGAGAAGGCCCCGGTCCGTGCGCCGCGCATGCCCAAATTCGAGGAGCTGCCGATGCCGGCCCAGGCCGAGATTCGCCAGGCTAGGGGTGAGGCCGAGGAGGACCATCCGCAAAAGAGCAAGCTGTCGCTGCTGCAGCGCCTCGCCAATGTCGGCCTCGGCCGTCGTGAGGAGGAAAGCGAGCCGCCGGTCGCAGCCCGTGCCACCGGTCCGGCCATGCCGCCGCTTCCCGAGCGCCGCCCGCAGCGCAGCGTGCAGCAGCAGATCGCAGGCAGTGAGCCGGTATCTGAGTATGCGCGCCGTCCCGCGCCGCAAGGTTTGGACCCCCATGGCCGCCCCGCACCTGTTGCCGCGCCGCCACAGGGAGACGACCATCTTGATATCCCCGCCTTCCTCCGCAGGCAGGCAACCTGAGAATTGTTACAGCGGAACATGTGGAAAAGGTCCCGGTGGCGCGCTACCGGGACCTTTTTCGTTAACCGGGGCATGGGACCGAATCAGTCTCCAAGCAACTGATTTTAAATGATTAATTATCCTTTGCCTGATTGAATGGCAGAGCCGCAAGGGTGTCCAAGGCTTTCGCAATTGGCGTAAGCTTTGGCGCTAATGCGGCAGAGATGGGGTAACAATCGGTAAAGAACCGTGAGTTGGCGCTGTTTGGGGCAACGATTATCGTCTGCACGTGATTTGGGGATGCCAAGGGTTCGAAGCGGCCGCAATGCCGTGGGGATCGGGCTCGAGGTAAGTCGTGGTGGGCGGTTTCCGATGAAGTTTGGCCGGCAGACAACGCTTCGCGCGCAAGCCACCGTAGCAGGCGTCGGCGTTCACTCTGGTTCTCCCGTCAGTCTGACCATTGGACCTGCATCGATCGATGCGGGTTTTGTTTTTGTCCGCACCGGCCTTGATGGCCGCGATCGCGAGATCCGCGCCACCGCCGATTCCGTTGTTGCCACCGAATTCGCAACTGTGCTTGGCGACCGCGACAAGCCGCTGGTTTCGACCGCCGAGCACGTGCTTGCTGCACTGCGGGGCATGGGCGTCGACAACGCCACCATCGAGATCGACGGCCCGGAAGTTCCGATCATGGACGGCAGCGCGGCCGCCTTCGTCGCCGCCATCGACCAGGCCGGCATTGTCGCACAATCGGCGCCGCGCCGCTTCATCCAGGTCCTGAAGACCGTGAAGGTCGCGATGGGCCAGTCCTTTGGCGAGCTGCGGCCCTATGCGTCCGGGTTCCGCGCCGAGGTCGAGATCGACTTTGCCAATGCCGTGATCGGCCGCCAGAGCTACAGCCTCGATGTCAGCCCGGAAGGCTTCCGCCGCGAGCTGTGCCGTGCCCGCACCTTCGGCTTCATGAATGACGTCGCCCGGTTGTGGAGCCAGGGCTTCTCGCTCGGCGCCTCTTTCGAGAATTCGGTGGTGTTCGACGAGGAGCGCCTGCTCAATCCGGAAGGGCTGCGCTATGCCGACGAATGCGTCCGCCACAAGACGCTCGACGCGATCGGCGACCTCGCGCTGGCCGGCAAGCCGCTGCTTGGCGCCTATCGCTCGTTCCGCGGCGGCCACAAGCTCAACCACGCCGTCCTGACCGCGCTCCTGGCCGACCGGACCGCCTGGCGCCTGGTCGACGGTGAGACCGTCCGTCGCACCCGCAATGTTGCGGAAGCGGGGCGGGGCATGGTCGGGGGCATGGTCGCTCCGGCCTATGGGCCGAACGTCTCGTAAAGCCGCCCATTATCGGCTCTCCGCGCCTCATTTTGGAATTTCCGTTACAAACCATAATGATGTAGGCTGCCGGGCGCCGCCTTAATCCGGGCGAAATGCCTCCCTATGCGGTTGGTTGGCGGAACTTTTTCCGGCGCAGGCCCGCGTTGACGTGACCGCAAAGCGGGCGGCGGGCAGCGCATCACAAACTTCAGGCTCCAACAGGCTCACAGGCTCAAAGACGTCAGGTTCAACAGTCGATGTCGGCACACCGTGCAACGCGTGAACACCGCAAGCTTCTCGCTGCGACCCGCCAGCTCCGCCTGGCCGGCGCGCTGATCCTGCTTGCGATCCCCTTGTGCGGCTGCGGCACCGGCGCGCTCTGGGACAAGTTCCTGGCCAAGGACGAGACCTTTGTCGATGAGCCCGCGGACAAGCTCTACAATGAGGGCTTGTACCTGATGAACGAGAAGAAGGATGCGAAGGCGGCCTCGAAGAAATTCGAGGAGGTCGACCGCGAGCATCCCTATTCCGAATGGGCCCGCAAGTCGCTGCTGATGTCCGCTTACGCCTATTATCAAGCCGGCGACTACGACAACTGCATCGGTTCGGCGACGCGCTATGTGACGCTGCATCCCGGCAGTCCGGACGCAGCCTATGCGCAGTATCTGATCGCCGCCTCGCATTACGACCAGATCCCGGACATTTCGCGCGACCAGGGCCGTACCGAAAAGGCCATCGCGGCGCTGGAAGAGGTGGTCCGCAAATATCCGACCTCGGAATATTCGGTCACCGCCAAGGCCAAGCTACAGGCCGCGCGCGACCAGCTCGCCGGCAAGGAAATGGATATCGGCCGCTACAATCTGCAGCGCCGCGACTACGCGGGCGCCATCAACCGCTTCAAGACCGTGGTCACCCAGTATCAGACCACGCGTGAGGTGGAGGAAGCGCTGTACCGCCTCACCGAGGCCTATATGGCCATCGGCATTGTCGGCGAGGCGCAGACCGCGGCTGCGGTGCTGGGGCACAATTTTCCCGACAGCCGTTGGTACCAGGACGCCTATAATCTCGTGAAAACCGGCGGTAGCGAGCCGACCGAGAATCAGGGATCCTGGATCAGCCGCGCCTTCAAGAGGGTGGGTCTGGCGCGCGGCTGAGCGTGATCGGCTCGGAAAACCGCTGCACAGTTTGCGCGAGCCGGACCTTCCGGATCCGGATCATGCTCAAAGGTTCCGGATGCGAGGGGCGCCGGATATCGCTAGACTAGGCGGTACCTTTCGAATCTCCCAGGGAATCTGCACTCCATGCTGGCGCGTCTGTCGATCCGCGACATCGTCCTGATCGAGCGGCTCGATATCGAGTTTTCCAAGGGCCTGGCGGTCCTGACCGGCGAGACCGGTGCGGGCAAATCCATCCTGCTCGATGCTTTCGCGCTGGCGCTTGGCGGCCGCGGCGATGCCAGCCTGGTGCGCCATGGCGCCGAGCAGGGCCAGGTGACGGCCACCTTCGATGTGCCGAAGAATCATCCGGCTGCCGCCATTCTCGCCGCCAACGGGCTCGACGACACCGGTGAGATGATCCTGCGCCGGGTCCAGCTCGCCGACGGCCGCACCCGCGCCTTCATCAACGACCAGGCCATCAGTGTGCAGACCTTGAAGGCGGTTGGCGCCGCCCTGGTCGAGATCCACGGCCAGCATGACGAGCGCGCGCTGGTGGATGCCGCGACCCATCGCCGCCTGCTCGACGCCTTTGCGGGCGTGGAGAAGGACGTCGTCGCGCTGGAGCGGCTGTGGGAAACGCGTCGCACCGCCAATAACGCCCTCGACGAGCACCGCGCCTCGATGGAGCGCGCCGCACGCGAGGCCGATTATCTGCGCCATGCCTCGGACGAGCTGCGGGCGCTGGCGCCGAAGGACGGCGAGGAGACGCAGCTCGCCGAGCGGCGCACGGTGATGATGCAGGGCGAGAAGATCGCAACCGACCTGCGCGAGGCGCAGGACGCGGTCAGCGGCGACCATTCGCCGATCGCGGCACTATCGGCCGCGGTGCGCCGGCTGGAGCGCCGCGCCGCCAATTCGCCCGCTCTGGTCGAGCCGGCGGTGAAGGCGATCGACGCCGCCATCAACGCACTGGAGGAGGCGGACCAGCATCTCTCCGCGGCGCTTGCCGCAGCCGATTTCGACCCGCTGGAGCTGGAGCGCATCGAGGAGCGGCTGTTCGCGCTGCGCGCCGCCTCGCGCAAATATTCGACGCCGGTCGATCATCTCGCCGCCCTCGCTGCCAAATATGCCTCCGACGTCGCCCTGATCGATGCCGGCGCCGAGCGGTTGAAGAAGCTGGAAGCCGCGGCCGAAGAGGCTGACCGGCATTTCCGCGCCGCAGCCGCGAAGCTTTCGGCCGCGCGCATCAGGTCGGCCGAGAAGCTCAACAAGGCCGTCAATGCCGAGCTTGCCCCGCTCAAGCTCGAGCGTGCGAAATTCATGACCCAGGTCGAGAGCGACGAGGCGGCGCCCGGGCCGCAAGGCTTCGATCGCGTCGAGTTCTGGGTGCAGACCAATCCCGGCACCAGGCCGGGGCCGTTGATGAAGGTCGCCTCCGGCGGCGAGCTGTCGCGCTTTCTGCTGGCGCTGAAGGTCGTGCTGTCCGATCGCGGCTCGGCGCCGACGCTGGTGTTCGACGAGATCGACACCGGCGTCGGCGGCGCGGTGGCGGACGCCATCGGCGCGCGGCTTGCGCGGCTGGCGAGCCAGGTGCAGGTGATGGCGGTGACGCATGCCCCGCAGGTCGCAGCGCGCGCCGACCAGCATTTCCTGATCTCCAAGGATGCCCTCGACAGGGGCAAGCGCGTCGCCACCCGCGTCAACGCGCTCGCCGCGGACCACCGCCGCGAAGAAATCGCCCGCATGCTCGCAGGTGCGGAGATCACGGCGGAGGCGAGGGCTGCGGCGGATCGGCTGCTGCGCGCGGCGAGTTAGAGGGGGACTTCCGTCATTCCGGGGCCGGGTGGCTGAATTGGGCACCGTCATTCCGGGGCGATGCGAAGCATCGAACCCGGAATCTCGAGATTCCGGGTTCGGCTCTTCGAGCCGCCCCGGAATGACGGGGGCAGTTACTTGCAGATCGATTCGTAGAGGTCCTTCCACTCCGGATTTTCTGCTTCAATCAACTTGATCTTCCAATCCCGCTTCCATTTCTTGAGTTCTTTTTCCCGGATGATGGCATTGGTTGGATCATCGTAAATCTCGAACCAAACCAGCTGTGTGATATTGTATCTGGACGTGAAGCCGGGGACTGCTTTTATGCGATGCTCGTAGACCCGGCGTACGATGTCGTTTGTCACGCCAATGTAGATTGCCCCGCCCTTTCGGCTTGCCAGGATATACACATAGTGAGCCATCGTGGTGGTGCCCCAAACTTCTGGATTCCGGGTTCGATGCTTCGCATCGCCCCGGAATGACGAACAGTAATATGCATCATGGCCAGAGCAGCAAAAGCAAAGACCCTTCCCGACGTCGCCGATCTCAGCAAGGCGCAGGCCCGGACCGAATGGAAGCGGCTGGCGCTGGAGCTCGAGGAGCACGACCGGCTCTACTACCAGGAAGACGCGCCGAAGGTTTCGGACGCCGAATATGACGCGCTGCGCCAGCGCTTCAACGCGATCGAAAAGCGCTTTCCCGACTTCGTCACCGCGGAATCGCCGTCGCAGAAGGTCGGCGCCGCACCGTCCGGCCGCTTCAGGAAGGTGCGCCATGCGGTGCCGATGCTGTCGCTCGACAACGCCTTCGCCGAAGAGGACGTGCGCGACTTCGTCGCCCGCATCGCGCGCTTCCTGAAGCTTGCCGACGACAACATCGATTTCTCCGCCGAGCCCAAGATCGACGGCCTCTCGATGTCGCTGCGCTACGAGGGTGGCGAGCTGGTGACCGCCGCGACGCGTGGCGACGGCGCGGAGGGCGAGGACGTCACCGCCAATATCCGCACGCTGGAAGACGTGCCGCACAAGCTGAGGGGACGCAACGTGCCCGACATCTGCGAGGTGCGCGGCGAGGTCTACATGACCAAGAAGGCGTTCCTGGCGCTCAACGAACGCCAGAAGGCCGCCGGCGACACCGTCTTCGCCAATCCGCGCAACTCGGCCGCGGGATCGCTGCGGCAGAAGGACCCGTCGATCACCGCCTCGCGCCCCCTTGGCTTCTTCGCCTATGCGTGGGGCGAGATGAGCGCGATGCCGGAAGACACGCAGACCGGCATGATCCGCTGGTTCGAGCGCTGCGGCTTCAAGACCAATCCGCTGACCAGGCTCTGCCATTCCGTCGATGAGCTGCTCGCCTTTCATCACAAGATCGAGGAGCAGCGCGCCGAGCTCGACTATGACATCGACGGCGTCGTCTACAAGGTCGACCGCATCGACTGGCAGGAGCGGCTCGGCTTCGTCTCGCGCACGCCGCGCTGGGGGATCGCGCACAAATTCCCGGCCGAGCGCGCCATGACCGTGCTGCGCGACATCGAGATCCAGGTTGGCCGCACCGGCTCGTTCACGCCGGTCGGCAAGCTCGAGCCGGTCGGGGTCGGTGGCGTCATCGTGCAGAACGTGACGCTGCACAATGAGGACTATATCAAGGGCGTCGGCAACAAGGGCGAGGTGTTGCGCGAGGGGCGCGACATCAGGATCGGCGACACCGTGGTGATCCAGCGCGCCGGCGACGTGATCCCGCAAGTCGTCGACGTCGTCATCGACAAGCGGCCTAGGGGCGCCAAGGAGTTTCACTTCCCGAAGACGTGCCCGTGTCCGCTGCATACCGACGTGGTGCGCGAGGAGACGGCAACCGGCGAGGAAGGCTCGCGAGCCCGCTGCACCGGCGAGTTCGCCTGTCCCTACCAGAAGATCGAGCATCTGAAACTGTTCAGCTCGCGCCGCGCCTTCGACATCGACGGCCTCGGCGAGAAGCAGTTGCAATATTTCTTCGATGAGGGTTGGGTGAAGGAGCCCGCTGACATCTTCACGCTGCAGAAGCGCAACAACAGGCTGAAGCTCGAGGACATCGAAGGCTACGGCGAGACCTCGGTGCGCAATCTGTTCAATGCGATCGAGGAGCGGCGGCGGATTTCGCTGGAGCGCTTCATCTATGCGCTCGGCATGCGCCATGTCGGCGAAACCACCGCGCTCGCGCTCGCGCGTGGCTATGGCTCGTGGGAGGCCTTCCACGACGCCTGCCTCAAGGTCGCCAAGGGCGACGAGGAGGCGATCGCCGAGATGGATGCGCTGGACCAGATCGGCGACACCGTGATCCGCAGCATTGCGTCCTATTTCGGCGAAAGCCACAACCGCGGCATTGTCGAGCGGTTGACGCGCGAGGTCACCATCCTCGACGCCGAGAAGCCGAAGAGCAATTCGGCCGTCGCCGGCAAGACGGTGGTGTTCACCGGCTCGCTGGAAAAGATGACGCGCGACGAGGCCAAGGCCATGGCCGAGCGTCTCGGCGCCAAGGCCGCCGGTTCGGTGTCGAAGAAGACGGACTATGTGGTCGCCGGGCCCGGCGCGGGGTCGAAGCTTGCGGAGGCGCAGAAGCACGGCGTGACGGTGCTGACCGAAGACGAGTGGCTGAAGCTGGTGGGGGAGTAGCTCGCTCCGTCATTCCGGGGCGGTCCGTCAGGACCGAACCCGGAATCTCGAGATTCCGGGTTCGATGCTTCGCATCGCCCCGGAATGACGGGGCTGCCTCACACCCCCGACTTCCTACGCGGCACGATGAACACCATCGTCGAGGCACACGCCGCCGACAGTGCCAGGATCGCCGCGGTCAGCGGCAGGGTGGATGCAAAATGGCCGCCCAAGAACGCACCCAGTTGCGAGACTAGCGCGCCCAGACCCATCTGCAAAAATCCCATCGCGCCGGACGCCGTGCCGGCGGCTTCGGGGCGGACGCTGATGGCGCCGGCCGCGGAGTTCGACATCACGAAGGCATTGGCGAACATCACGATCATCTGGGTGCCGAACAGCCATGACGGCACGTCGTTGACGCCCAGGAGGCTCCAGACGAAATTCAGCGCGCTGCCGGCGACCTGTAGCGCCAGCCCGAACCAGATCAGCCTCTCCAGCGCGTGCCGCGGTCCGAGCCGGACGCAGAACACATTGCCGATCAGGTACGCAAAGGCGGTGGTCGCAAACCACGCGCCGTATTCGGCGCTGGAGCGGCCCATCTGCGTCACCACGATATAGGGGCCGCCGCCGGCGAAGGCGAAGATGATCTGGGACGCCAGCACCTGGCACAGCATGTAGCCGACGAAGGCGCGGCTCGAAAACAGCTTGCCGACGTCGCCGCGAAAGCCGCGCTGCCCGCTGCCCTCGCGCCGCGTCTCCGGCAGCGCCAGCGCGATCGCAACCGCGGTCGACAGCGCCAGCGCCGTGATCAGATAGAGGATGGCGCGCCAGCCGAACGCGGTTTCGATCAGGCCGCCGGTCAGCGGGCTCAGCATCTGCGCGATCATCATCACTGCAATGACCAGCGAGATCATGGCGCCGATGCGCTCGCGCGGGTAGAGATCCCGGATGATGGCGCGGCTGATCACCATGCCGGACGCGCCGCCCAGCGCCTGCAGGAAGCGCGCGGCGATCAACTCCGGCAGCGATTGTGCAAAGACGCCGCCGATCGAGGCGACCACCATCAGGCCGAGGCCTGCGAGCAGCACCGGCCGCCGGCCGAAACGGTCCGACAGCGGGCCCATGATGATCTGCGAGCAGGCGATGCCGACCATGTAGAGCGACACCGTCATCTGCGCGATGGAGATGTCGCGCCCGAATGTGGTGGCGAGCAGGGGCAGCGCCGGCACCAGGAGATAGAGCGAGATCGGCGCCACGCCGGTCATGACGACGAGCAGCATCAGCATCACGCGCGGACCCGCCAGGCGCTGGTCCGGCTTAAGCCCCGGCTGCTTGCCCATCACGCCGTGCATGCGGCGGAAAATCCGTTCTGGTTCATGCAGCGGACTGTAGCGTCCCGCCGCGCGGCGAATACGGACGTTTCGGCATGCCGCCATGCCACCAGCGGGGCTGTTGCGATTTCGTGACGCGAAACGCGGCAGCGAACGCACATGGCGACATCGCAGCCGCACATTCAGTTGTCATCACCCGCGAAAGCGGGTGATCCAGTATTGCAGAGACGGGAGTTGTTTGACCCGTCATTCCGGGACGCGCAAAGCGCGAACCCGGAATCTCGAGCCGCAGGCTCGGTATTTCGCGCCACAAGCTCGAGATTCCGGGTTCGCTCGCCTGTGGCGAGCGCCCCGGAATGACGGCGTGCGTGGCGGACGCGGGCCCTGGAACGGCGGGGATGCGTGGCGGCCGCGCGCTCCGCCACGGCGGACGTGCCTGGCGACGTTGCTTGACGGATTGCCTGTCGGCTAGACCAAGGGCGCCGTGGCCGCATCCAGCCACGCCTTCGTCGCCTCATCCAGCTGCCCGCGCACCGCCTGCGCAACCCTTGCGTGATATGCATTCAGCCAGTCGATTTCCGCAGGGCTGAGCAGGCCGAGGTCGATCAGGCGGCGGTCGATCGGCGCCAGCGTCAGCGTCTCGAACCCGTTCATCGGCTTCTCGGCGCCGTCGATATCGGCCGCGACCACGAGCTCGAGGTTTTCGATCCGGATGCCGTAGCCGTTGGTCTTGTAGTAGCCGGGCTCGTTGGACAGGATCATGCCGCGCTTGAGCGGCGTGGAGCCGAGCTTGGAGATGCGCGCCGGGCCCTCGTGCACCGAGAGATAGCTGCCGACGCCGTGGCCGGTGCCATGCTCGAAATCGAGCCCCGCCTGCCAGAGGAACTGCCGCGCAAAGCTGTCGAGCTGGGCGCCGGTGGTGCCGTCGGGAAACACCGCGCGCGCGATCGCGACATGCCCGCGCAGCACGCGGGTGAAGCGGTCGCGCATCTCGGCCGTGGGCTCGCCGACGGCCAACGTGCGCGTGACGTCGGTGGTGCCGTCTTCATACTGCGCGCCGGAATCGATCAAGAGGAGATCGCCGAGCTGGATGCGCCGGTTGCTCTTGCGCGTGACGCGGTAATGTACGATGGCGCCGTTGGGGCCGGTGCCTGATATGGTCGGGAACGACACGTCCTTCAGCGCGCCGGTGTCGCGGCGGAACGTCTCCAGCGCTTCCACCGCGTCGATCTCGGTCAAGCGGCCCTTGGGCGCCTCGCTGTCGATGAAGGCGAGGAACCGCGCCAGCGCCACCGCATCGCGGCGGTGCGCGGTGCGCGTGCCCTCGATCTCGGTGCCGTTCTTCACCGCCTTCAGGAGGCTGACCGGATCGGCGCCGCGCACGACCTTGCCGCCGGCATCGGTGATCAACCGGCTCAGCGCGTCGGCTGCGGTGGCGGAATCCAGCGAGATCCGGGCGCCACGCATTGCAAGGGCGGTGAGCTCGGCCGTCAGCGCATCCGGCTCCCGCACGTCGGCTGATTGCTCGAGATGGTCGCGCGTCAGGTTGGAGAGCTTGCGGTGATCGATGAAGATGGTCGGCCGGCCCTGCTTCGGCACCAGCGCGTAGGACAGCGGCAGCGGCGTGTGCGCGACATCGGCGCCCCGGATGTTGAAGGTCCAGGCCACCGCATGGGAATCCGACAGCACCAGCGCATCGGTGCCGAGCTTGTCGATCTCGCTTCGGATGTGGGCGAGCTTGTCGGCTTCCGCCTCGCCCGCAAGGCGCAGGCCATGCACGGAGACTTGCGCAAGCGGCGGGGCCGGGCGCTCGGTCCAGATCGCATCGACCGGGTTGCTCTCGACCGCGACCAGCTCCGCGCCGGCCTTGGCGCAGGCGGCCGCGAGCCGCTCGGCGGCGGCGCTGGTGTGCAGCCAGGGATCGTAGCCGAGCCGGTCGCCGGATTTCAGGTGCTGCGACAGCCAGCTTTCCGGCGGCGGGTCGACCAGCGATTCTACCGCCCAGGCCTTGCCATCGACCTGCTTGGGCGCCTGCAGCGTATAGCGTCCGTCGACGAACAAGGCGGCCTCGCTCGCCAGCACGACGGCAAGCCCCGCCGAGCCGGTGAAGCCGGTGAGCCAGGCCAGCCGCTCCTCCGAGGGCGGGACATATTCGTTCTGCTGCTGGTCGGCACGGGGAACCACGAACCCGCTCAGCTTGCGCCGTTTGAGCTCCTCGCGGAAGGCGGACAGCCGCGCGGAGAGCGCAACGCCGGTTTCCGGCTCGTCAAACGTCTGGAAGTGGGCTTCGAACATGATCCGGCGACCTCTGGATGTGTGACAGCAGCGCAATTTGGCACAAGTCACGACCGGATGCGCGTGAGGCGCGTTGACGAGGCCAAATGTTTTCTGTCACAGTGCGGTCAAAGAGATAAAGAGATAATGCGGGGAAACGCCAGGGTGTCTCAACTCAACGACGAGGGGAAACACGATGCCGGCCTTTAGTTTCGAGAAGATTTCGCCGCCGGTTCGGCCCAGCCCGGCTGCTGCCGTCGAACAGAAGCAGCGGAGCCGCATTATCCAGTTCCTGGACCGTTTCACGGAACAGCGCACGCGGCGCGCCCTGGGCAAGGACCACGCCAAGATCGCAGATCCGCAGAAGTCTTCGGAATAGGTTTTCAGCACCGCCGGATGCTTCGTCGGCCTGCCTCAGCTGCAATCTTTGGCAATCGAGGTTTTGACGACGGTCGCGCCGACCACGCGCGTGCCCTCCAATTCCCGTACAATCCGCTCGTCGGGCGCGACGACGCCGAGATCGAATTCGCGGATCCCCGTGACCAGGGTCATTCTTTGCCCGACGATCACCAGCACCGTCACGTCCTCGACCTCGCCCGCCTGCGCCAGCCGCACAATTTCGCCATGGAATGGCTCCTTGCGCCAGGCATCGGGAAAGCCGTTGTCGCAGCGGATTTCAATGCCGTCCTCCGACATGGTCAGGACTAGTTTCGACCGGTTGGGCTTCCAATGCTCGCCAAACCAGGGATCGGTGAGCCACAGGCAGCTATATCGCCGGCACTCCTCGGGGCGGCTTTCATGGATGCGGCAGCCGCGACCGGGCTTGCAATGGGTGCACCAACTGCCTGCCGGCTTGCCGAGCGTTTCGACCGCCATGACCTTGCAGCAGAGGCTGCAATCCCCGCAGACGCGGTCGGTCATTTGACCGAGCGGAGCAGGAGGCTGCTCCAGCCCTCGATTTGCAGATGCCGCAGCGGGACCAGCCCGCGGGCCCGGTAGGCGGCAATGACGCCCGTTGCCTGCGCCGTCAGCAGTCCGGAGAGGATCACCAGCGCGCCAGGGGCCAGATGGCGCGTCATCGGCCCGGCCAGCTGCTTCAAGGGATTGGCGAGGATATTGGCGAGCACCAGATCGAACGGGCCGTTTTGCGCGAAATCCGGCGCCGAGAAGCCGGTGGCGCGGATGACGTGGACCAGGGGGCCGACCCCGTTCAGCCGCGCATTGTCCTGCGCGACCTTGACCGAGGGGGCATCGATGTCGCTCGCCAGCACCCTCCGATGACGCGCCTTTGCAGTTCCTTTGGCCGCCGCAATCGCAAGCACGCCGGTGCCGGTGCCGAGGTCGAGCACGCGCCGCACGGGCTGCGCCTTCAACACGTGATCGAGCAGCAGCAGGCAGCCGCGGGTGGTGCCGTGATGGCCGGTGCCGAAGGCAAGCGCCGCCTCGATCTCGATGCCGAGCTTGTTCGGCGGGATGCGGGCGCGGTCGTGCTGGCCATGCACCACGAACCGCCCCGCGGGGACGGGCACGAGGTCATCGAGGCTCGCCTTCACCCAGTCCTTGGCCTCGACCAGGTCGAAGGCGATGCCGCGGGCGACCTCTTCGCCGGCCGCGTTGGTGACGAGCTCGCGGATCAGGGACTCCTCCGGCGCCTCGGCAAAATGCACGGTGACGTCCCAGCGGCCGTCCGGCCGTTCGAAGGCCGCGACCGCCGCTTCGCCTTCGAAGAAGATTTCGGTGAGCACATCGACGACGCGGCGCGCCGCCTGTTCGTCGGAGATTGCGAAGCTGACGCGGTGGGTGGCGGGAGTGGGGGCGGAGGTCATTGTCGGGAATTAACCGCGGCAGATGGTGTGAGGGACGTGTTCAACAGGTTATCAAGGGGTTTTCCACAAACCGGCCCGTCTGTCATCCCCGCGATAGTCACTCCTTGTCGGGCTATTTTCCACGGCAACATGGGGCCGCGGCACACCCCATCCCAAACGAAATCTACCGCGCTTCGGCGGCCTTCTACTGGTCTTCCCAGGTTTTGATACCCAGCGCTCGCGCGATGAAATCGGTCCACAAAAGGTAGCCGCCGGCAAATGCCAAAACGCCGCCTGCAAGTACGAAACGAAGATAGATGATGCTCGGAAATAGCAATTCATCGAGAAGCAAATAGAGGCCCCCGAGAAGCATTGCGCTGGATAGGGCGAGCAGTATGAGCTTTCGCATGCACAGCTTCTCCACAGGCCATCCACAGCCTCGTCACCGGGTTCCGAACAGCGCCCGATGGTCGCGCAGGATCACCTGCGCGGCGTTGTGGCCGGGAGCGCCGGTGACGCCGCCGCCGGGATGGGCGCCGGAGCCGCAGTGATAGAGCCCCCTCAGGGGGCCGCGGTAGTCGGCATGGCCCAGCATCGGGCGGGCCGAGAACAGCTGGTTCAGGGTGAGCGCGCCGTGGAAGATGTCTCCGCCGAGCAGGCCGAATTGGCGCTCCAGGTCGAGCGGCGAGAGGACCTGCCGGCCGAGCACGCTCTGCGCAAAGCCTGGTGCATAGCCATCGACGGTCGCGATCATGAGGTCGGCGACCTCCTCGCGGTGATCGTCCCAGCTTGTGCCGTCGGGCAGCTCCGGGGCGACGTGCTGGCAGAACAGGCTCGCGACGTGCTGGCCCTCGGGCGCGAGCGAATTGTCGAGCGTGGAGGGGATCAGCACCTCCACCACAGGCGCGCGGCTCCAGCCATGGGTGCGGGCGTCCTGCCAGGCGCGGTCCATATAGCCGAGGCTGGGCGCGATGATGATGCCGGCGGTGAGATGATCGCCTTCACCGGGCAGCGCAGTGAAGGAGGGCAGGCGGGACAGCGCCACATTCATGCGGAAGGTGCCGGAGCCGTTGCGCCAGCGCGTCATGCGCGCCAGGAAATCCGCCGGCAGCGCGTCGGCCGCGATCAGTCGGGTGTAGAGCAGCTTGGGATTGACGTTGGCGGCGACATATCTGGCGCGGATGGTTTTGCCGCCCTCGAGGATCACGCCGGCCGCGCGGCCGTTCTCGACGATCACCTCGCGGACAGCCGCATCGACCTCGATCTCGGCGCCGCGCGCGCGGGCCGCGCCGGCCAGCGCCTGACCGATCGCGCCCATGCCGCCGATGGCATGGCCCCAAACGCCCTTCTTGCCGTTCACCTCGCCGAAGGCATGATGCAGCATCACATAGGCCGAGCCCGCGGCATAGGGGCTCGCATAATTGCCGACGATGGCGTCGAATCCGAACAGCGCCTTGACCAGGTCGTGCTCGAAACGCTCGTCCAGCATCTCGCCGGCCGAGCAGGTGAACAGGTCGAGCAGGTCGCGCTTCCCGGCCAGCGACAGCTTGTGCAAGGCGCTCGCCGTGCCGAGCGCGTTGAAGGCCTCGTTGATCGCATTGAGCCCGAAGCCCTCGACCAGGTTCGGCGGCGCGCGCAGCACGAGCTGGCGCAGCACGTCGGCGACGGCTTCGAGCTGTCGCGAGAAACCGCCGATCGCCTCCGCATCATGCACGCTGAGCTTGGCAACCGAGGGCAGGGTGCGGCCCTCGCCGGTGAGCAGATAGTTGCCGTCAGGCGCGGGCAGGAAGTTCTGGGCGCGGCGCTCGACCACTTTGAGCCCGTGCTCGGCAAGGGCGAGATCGGCGATCACTTTCGGGTTGAGCAGGCTCACCGTGTAGGCCGCGACCGAATTGCGGAAGCCGGGATGAAACTCCTCCGTCACCGCGGCGCCGCCGACCACCTTGCGCCGCTCCACGACTTTCACGCGCAAGCCCGCGCCTGCCAGATAGGCCGCGCAGGTGAGGCCGTTATGCCCCGCACCGATGATGACGACGTCGGTTTCGTTCATGTTTCAGGATGTGCCTGTTTCTTGCTCCCGTCATTCCGGGGCACGCGAAGCGTGAACCCGGAATCTCGAGATTCCGGGTTCGGTCCTGTCGGACCGCCCCGGAATGACGACCCTCATGACATAGCGAAGCGGAACTGGCCAGCACAGTGGTTTGATCCAGCCCCGATTGCCCGCGTCAATCTCCTGTGCTCCATTGCGGCGTCCTTGCTTGCCTGCCGGGCGGTTGCCGGAGTTTTCATGTCCTCTGCCGAATTGCTTAAAGATCAGCCGTCCGCCTCGCGCAACCGGCTGGTGCTGGTGGTTTATACGTCGGCGATTTTCCTGAGCGCGCTGCTCCTGTTTTCGGTGCAGCCGCTGTTCACCAAGATGGTGCTGCCCCGGCTCGGCGGCTCGCCGGCGGTTTGGTCGGTGGCGATGGTGTTTTTCCAGACGCTGCTCTTGGCCGGCTATGCCTATGCGCATGTCCTGATGCGGATCCGAAACCGCGTCATCCCGGTCGCGATCCACATTCTGCTGCTGCTCGTGGCCTTGGCGACGCTGCCGCTGTCGATTGCGAGCAGCTGGGGCGATCCGCCGACCTCGGGCTATGCGGTCTGGCTGCTCGGGTTGTTTGTGGTCTCGATCGGGCTGCCCTTCTTTGCGCTCGCTGCGAACAATCCGCTGCTGCAGGCCTGGTTCGTCCGCACAGGGCATCCGGCCGGGCCCGATCCCTATTTCCTCTACGCCTCCTCCAACATCGGCAGCTTCCTCGCGCTGTTGTCCTATCCGGTGCTGCTGGAGCCGATGTTCACGCTGCACACCCAGGACCTGATGTGGACCGCAGGCTACGGTGTCCTGATCGTGCTGATCGCGGCCTGCGGCCTCCTGCTGTTGCGCTCGCCGGCGCTGGCCATGGCCGACATGCAGACCGAGGACACGCCGGCGCCGCCGCCGAGCTGGGCCCTGCGCGCCCGCTGGATCTTCCTGGCCGCGGTGCCTTCGGGCCTGTTGATCGCCGTCACCGCGCATATCTCGACCGACGTCGCCGCCGCGCCGCTGCTCTGGGTGCTGCCGCTGTCGCTCTATCTCTTGACCTGGGTATTGGTGTTCCAGTCCCGCCCGCTGCTGCCGCACAGGTGGATGCTGATGGTGCAGCCGCTCGCGATTGCGGGCGTTGTGATCCTGCTCGCGGTCGGCGGCGAGCAGAACCTCCTGCTCACGCTCGGCGGACATCAGCTTTGTTTCTTTCTGATCGCGATGGCGTGCCATGGCGAGCTGGCGCGGACGCGGCCCGCCGCCAAATATCTCACCGGCTTCTACGTCGCGCTGTCGTTCGGCGGCATGCTCGGCGGCCTGTTCGCGGGCCTGATCGCGCCCTTCACCTTCTCCTGGATCGCCGAATATCCGATCCTGCTCGCGCTCGCCGCCCTGTGCCGTCCCGCGGGCAACGAACGGCTGCCGCGCTGGAGCCGCTGGTATTGGCCGTTCCTGGCCGTGCTTGCGGTCGCGCTGATCGCACCGGCGTTCTCTTCCGGCGGCAAGCTCTTTGTATGGTTCGAGGATCACCGCGTCTGGGTCGCAGGCGGCGTCGGCGTGCTCGCCGCGTGCCTTGCGCTCGCGCTCAATGCCGGCCGCTGGAAGGTGTTTGCCACCGTCGTGGTCGCGCTGGTCCTGGTCCGCGCCTATCCGTCCGATGACGGCCGGGTCGAGACCGTGCGCAGCTTCTTCGGCGTGCACAAGATCGTGGTGACGCCGCACGGCCAGTACCATGTGTTGATGCATGGCACCACGATTCACGGTGCGGAGAAATTCCTCAACGACGACGGCTCGCCGGTCACGGGCCGGCCCGAGCCGATCAGCTATTATCACAAGGATGGCGGCATCGGTCAGGCCATCACCGCGATCCGCGAGCGCAAGGGCGCACCGTTGCGGGTCGCCGTGATCGGCGTCGGCTCCGGCACGCTCGCCTGCGCCGCCGAGCCCGGCGAGAGCTGGAAGTTCTTCGAGATCGACCAGACCATGGTCGATGCCGCGCGCGACCCGCGCTACTTCAATTACATCAATAGCTGTGAGCCGGACCTCAAGCCCGTGATCGGCGATGCGCGGCTGACCTTTGCCAGGGAGCCCGACGGCGTCTACGACCTCATCATCGTCGATGCCTATTCATCGGATGCGATCCCGATTCATCTCGCCACCGAGCAGGCGATGAAGATCTACAAGGACAAGCTCGCCCCGCAGGGCGCCGTGGTGATGCACGTCTCCAACCGCCATCTCGAGCTCGAAAGCGTGGTGGTCGGGATTGCCGACGCCAACGGTCTGAAGAGCTGGGTCTACAACGAGGATTCCGGCCGCGACGACGAGTACATCTTCGCGACCGACGTCGTGGTCTCGGCCCGCGAGGAAGCCGATGTCGGCAGCCTCGCCGCGTCGGAGAAATGGGCGGAGACCGAGCCCACCGAGGGCCAGCGGGTCTGGACGGATGATTATTCGAACATCCTGGGCGCGGTGTATCGCCGGCTGCGGGACGGGGAGTAGGGGCCGGTCGCCGCAAGCGCCTTCTTGTCACCGTCACCCTGAGGTGCCCGCGTCAGCGGGCCTCGAAGGGCGACGGCCCCGCTGCAGCATCCGGGCCGTTCATCCTTCGAGGCTCGCGTTCCGCGAGCACCTCAGGATGACGGTGAGGGTCTCTGCGTCCGCTACAGCTGAAGTGGCAAACGGTCCCTTAATTCTTCGCCGACGCCACCGGCGCTACGGCTGCGACAGGTGCCGCTGGCGAAGTCACCGGCGCGGCAGGCTTCGTCTCCGTCACCACGCCCGCATCCGCGCTCGTCGTCGGCAGCAGCTTGAACGGGTTGTCGTCGTCCTGGTCGACCTCGTCCAGGAACTGATGCACCTTGGTCGCGATCAGCGCCTTGACCTGATCGGGGCCGCGATCGCTCAGATCGTTGTGCTGGAACTGCGTGTGCACGACCTCGATGCCGGCCTTGGCGCAGACCTCGTCGTCGGGCACGACGCCGGGATCGGCCTTGAACACAGGGTCTCTGGAGCGGAAGGACAGGATCTTCACCTTGCCGTCGGTGATGAAGGGGACGCGCAGATTATCCAGCGTCACCACCTTCTTCACCATGTCGGGGTGGAGCTTGGCGAAATACATCGAGATGTCGCCGCCATTGGAATGGCCGACCAGGGTCAAATGGTGATAGTCCGCGTTCGGATAGACCTTCTTCAATTCGTCGATCGCGAACATGATATTGCCGATGCCGCGATTGTACTGCATCCGCCGCCCGACATATTCCTCGCCTACCCTGGTCACCATCGGATCGTCGGTGGCAAGATCGTGCTGGATGCTGACGACCATGTAGCCGCGCGCGGCGAGCGAGTTGGCGAGGAACGAGTACTCGGTGTTTTTCACCGTATTGCCATGGCTCAGGATCGCCACCGGCAGATCGATCATGTCGGCGATCGACTCCATCTCGCGGTCGCGGCGGACGGCGAGGTCGACCGTCACGTTGCGATCGCCGCGCAGCGGGTCATCGAAGGTGAGGGTCTTGTGATGGATCGCCCATTTGCTTGCGGTGAAATAGGCAAGCGTCATGATGGCGCAGAGTGAAAACAGAACGATGAAGCCCCGTTTCATGATCCTCTCCCACGTTGATTCCCATTCGCATGATCCGTTCCTTTCGCCCCTGTGAATCGCATCGCGAAGGGCTGCAGAAATTGGTCGGCTCACGATGGTGCGTCGGCAGGTATGACGTCCGGTCAACCTCTTGCCGGCTGCTTGCCGGCACAGGGCAGCATCCGCCGGGAAATGCCCGGCAGCCGGCGCCTGAGGACACTAGGCGAGCGTCTTTACAATTCGATGACCGCAGGCTTGACCGAGCTGTTTGCAAAACAAAAGCGGCCGCTGTGCGAACAGCGGCCGCCTGTATCCTCGCGCGTTGAACCGGTATCTCAGTCCTGGAAGAAGCCGCGCGGCTGGTAATATTGCCGCTGCTGGTAGTAGCCCTGCGGCGCCGGATAGGGCTGATTGGTGTAGTATTGCTGCTGCGGCTGCGGATAGGCCTGGGCATTGTTGTAGCCACGGCGGCTGTCGCGCGGCGCGGGATAGATCTGCGCATCCGAGCTGCCGTCGGCAGGATAGATGTAGCCATCGTCAGCCCGCTGCACCGGCTGCTGCTGCACGGGGCGGCGGCCGGGGAAATATTGCGGCTGCGGCGTCAGCACGACGGGCTCGCCGGAATCGGAATATTGCTGATATTGCGGCTGATACTGCTGGTCGGGCGCCGGCTCGGTGCGGGCGACCGCGGTGTTGCGGCGCGGGTTGCGCATCAGCGCGACCTGGGCCGAGCCGGTCAGCGTTACCGTGGTGTTGAGCACGCCCTGCTCCTGCACCAGCGCATAGAGCGTCGACGCATTCGCCTTCGACAGCCGCACACAGCCATGGGAGGCCGGCGTGCCGAGCCTGCTTTCGGAATCGGTCCCGTGGATGGCGTGGCCGATCTTGGTGAAGAAGATCGAGTGCGGCATCGGCGCGTCGTCGAATTCCTTGGAGAAGTGATCCGCTTCCATGCGGAAGGCGCGGAAGCTGCCGTTCGGCGTCTCGCGCGAGGGGATGCCGGTCGAGACCGGCCAGTGATACCTGGTGACGCCGTCGACTGCGACCGTCATCATCTGGTTGTCCTTGTCGACGGTGATGTCGACATGGGCCTGGGCGGCCGTGCAGGCCAGCAATAGCGATCCGGCGATAGCAGCGAACAAACTACGCATTTTACCTCTGGCCTCCTGGCCTCATCCATGCCGCCGCGGCATCTCCGTCCCCCGGCCTGCAATATGCCCGGATTCCGCACTTTGTTCCAGCCACCGCGCCCGCAATCGTTAATGGTCTGCGAGGCTTAAGCAAGGCGCTGACTAGGCGAGGTCCGGTGACATTTTCGCGAGCGCCGTCAGCTTGACCATGCCGTGGCCCCACCGCCGCAACCTTTTGGCCGCGACCGCGTTTCAGATTCCTCACCTCGCGGCGCGTTTCGCTGCCGCTCTTCAAGGAATCGAGATGAACAAGTCTAAAGTTGAGAACGTGGCCCTGCTCCGGGCATCGCGGCCGTTCATGTTCGCCGGCGTTGCGCTTGCGCTGTTTTGCGCCCCCCATCCCAGCCAGAGCCAGGGTATCGTCCGCGGCGCCCAGGAGGGCTCGTATGAAGGCAACCGGGTCGCCGGGCCCGTGGGTGGCGTCGTCGGAGGCGCGGTCGGCGCCGGCGTTGGTGGCGCCGTTGGTGCGGTCGAGGGCGTGTTCGGCGGTCCCTATTATTGGCACCATCATCACTGCCGCGGCTTCTACGACCGTGCCGGCTATTATCACTGCTATCGGTGAAACATGCGGGTCATCCCGGGGCGACGCGGCAGCGTCGAACCCGGAATCTGGCGGTTGTGGCGCGAGAGTCCGGGTTCGTGCTGCGCACGCCCCGCAATGACTGCGGTGGTCAATTCCTCAAGCGGTAGCCCGTCTTGAAGATCCACCACACCATGATCGTGCAGATCACCAGAAAAGTTGCGGTCATGCCAAGGCTCAAGCCGACGCTGACGTCGGCGATCTCGTAGAAGCTCCAGCGGAAGCCCGAGATTAGGTATACCACGGGGTTGAGCAGCGCGATCGAGCGCCAGGTCGGCGGCAGCATGTTCACCGAATAGAAGCTGCCGCCGAGGAAGGTCAGCGGCGTCACCACCAGCATCGGGATCATCTGCAGCTTCTCGAAGCCGTCGGCCCAGATGCCGATGATGAAGCCGAACAGGCTGAAGGTCACCGCCGTCAGCACCAGGAAGGTCAGCATCCACACGGGGTGATGGATCTTGAGCGGCACGAACAGGCCGGCGGTGGCGAGGATGATCAGCCCGAGGATGATCGACTTGGTCGCGGCCGCGCCGACATAGCCGAGCACGATCTCGACATAGGAAATCGGTGCCGAGAGGATCTCGTAGATGGTGCCGACGAATTTCGGGAAGTAGATGCCGAACGAGGCGTTGGCGATGCTTTGCGTCAGCACGCTGAGCATCACGAGGCCCGGCACGATGAAGGTGCCGTAGCTCACCCCCTCGACCTGGCTGATGCGTGAGCCGATCGCGGCGCCGAACACCACGAAATAGAGCGAGGTGGAGACCACCGGCGAGACGATGCTCTGCAGGAGGGTGCGCCAGGTGCGCGCCATTTCGAACAGATAGATCGCGCGGATGGCGCGGTGATTGATGGCGAGATTATTCATTGCAAGCCCGGGTCATGGCGCGTGGACCAAACTGACGAAAATGTCTTCCAGCGAGGACTGGGTGGTGTCGAGATCGAAGAAGCGGATGCCGGCATTGCGCAGCTCGCTGAGCAGGCTGGTGATGCCGGTGCGTTCGCTCCTGGTGTCGTAGTCATAGATCAGCGCCCGGCCGCCCTCGCAGAGCACGAGCCGATAGGGCGCGAGCGCGTCGGGAATCGAATCGATGCGGTTCTGAAGATGCAGGGTCAGCCGCTTCTTGCCGAGCTTCTGCATCAAGGTCGCCTTGTCCTCGACCAGGATGATCTGGCCCTTGTTGATGACGCCGACGCGGTCGGCCATCTCCTCGGCTTCCTCGATGTAATGGGTGGTCAGGATGATGGTGACGCCGGCGGCGCGCAGCTCGCGCACCACCTCCCACATGCCCTTGCGCAGCTCGACATCGACGCCCGCGGTGGGCTCGTCCAGGAACAGCACCTGCGGCTCATGCGACAGTGCCTTCGCGATCATCACGCGCCGCTTCATGCCGCCGGAGAGCGTGCGGATCTGGGAATCCTTCTTGTCCCACAAGGAGAGACTCTTGAGGATTTTCTCGATCAGCGCCGGGTTCTTCGGCTTGCCGAACAGGCCGCGGGAGAAGCTCGTCGTGGCCCACACGGTCTCGAAGGCGTCGGTGTGCAGCTCCTGCGGTACCAGCCCGATCAAGCCGCGCGCGGCGCGGTAGTCGGCGTTGATGTCGCGGCCGTCGACCAGCACGCGTCCCTCCGACAGGTTGGCGATGCCGCAGATGATGCTGATCAGCGTGGTCTTGCCGGCGCCGTTCGGCCCCAGCAGGGCGAAGATCTCGCCGCGGTTGATGTCGAGATTGACGTTGTTGAGCGCCTTGAAGCCGGAGCCATAGGTCTTCGACAGGTTGGCGACGGAAATGATCGGCGACATGTGGGATGATGGTTGGGCCGGAAAGCGGCGACACGACGGGTCGGCCCGCCTCGAGGCAGGAAAACGGCAGGGTTGCTCAGATAAGAACGCTTCTGGTGTTCTGCAATCCGACAGGAACCAGGAAATTTATTCCGCAAGCGTCGGGCGGCGGGTGTTGCCCTTCGTCGTCATTCCGGGGCGATGCGCAGCATCGAGCCCGGAATCTCGAGATTCTCAGGTGCGCAATTGCGCACCTTAGTTCGCCGCTTCGAGGCGCCCCGGAATCACAACAGCGAGCCGACGGATGCCTACTTCTTCTTCGCGTTCTTCCCGCCCTTTTTGGCGGGAGCTGGCAGCGGCGCTGCGGGCGCCTGTGCGGGCTCCGCATCCGCCACCTTGCCGACAGTCAGGATCTGGACCTGCAGATTGGCCGGCGAGGCGGGATGGGCCTGGTCGACGAACTGTTCCTCGCCGAGGCCGAGCGACTGCACGCGCTTGGAGGAGATCTTGAAGGTGTTGACCAGCACGTCACGAACCGAATCGGCCCGGCGCTGGCTCAGGATCGCGTTGGCCTCGCGCTTGCCGGTGGAATCGCTGTGGCCGACGATCAGGAACGTATAGGGCAACAGCTGCGCATTGACCAATGCATCGGCGATGCGGCCGACCGCCTGGTAGGAATCGGGCCGGATCACCGGCGTATCGGTGTCGAAATGGATGTCGACGGTGAAGGTCGGCAAATTGAGGATTTCCGGCACGATCGGCGGGCGCTTCGCCGGCTCCGGCTCATTGCGCGCGCGGGAGCGCGACTTGTCGAGCACGCGCTGTTTCAGCGCGGCGATGTCGAGTTCGGGCGCGCTGTCGAACTGGCTGAGCTGGCTCACGATCGCGTCGCGCTCCGGCGCGCTCTGGCTCAGCGCAGGCAGGGCGGACGCCGCAACGGCGATCAGGATCGTGGCGGACAGGCCGACATTGCGTAGCGGGGGTCTTGCGATGCGCATCATCGGTACCCCGCATCGTCCATGGCCTGGATGCAGTTGCGGCTGACGCCCTTGGCCGTGGTCAGGCAGCCGATGGACTTGGAGGTCTCCTTGGTCGAGCCGTTGCACAGCTTGACGATTTCGCGCGCGCAGGCATTGGCCACGGCGACGCGCGCGCCGATCCGCTTCTGGATCGCATCGAAGGCGCGCAGATAGTCCGTCCTGCATTGCGGAGCAATCGCGTCGGTGTTGCGCGACAGGCATTCGCGCAGGCGATTCGCGTCGAAATTGACGCCGCGGCAATTGGCCTCGATGTCGGCCCCGCAGCTTTGCGCGACCAGCGCCGCCGCGTCTCCGAAGGTCATCTTCTCCGCCGCGCCGATGCGCGCCGTCTGCGCCCACGCGGCATCGGACGTCGCCACCTGCGCCGTCGCGAGCACTATCGCGGTTAAGATGATGCCTCCCCTGACCATGCGGCCATCTCATACGACGCCGGCCGCAAGGGTCAAGAGCTACGAAGGTGAGAATTGTGGGCGCTTATGTCGCGGGGCCTAGAGCGGATCGTAGCCCCCGCTCTATGACCCGTCATCCTGAGGTGCCGGAGCGCAGCGGAGGCCTCGAAGGATGTTCGGCCCAGTTGCTGCAGCCGGGCCGTCGCCCTTCGAGGCCGCCGCATTGCGGCGGCGCCTCAGGGTGACGGGTCTAAAACTTCGCGTGCTCCCGGGCTCAGTTCGACAAGCTTCGCGCGCGGCGGCGTGCCCGCTGGATCGCCCTCACGCCCGCTCCACGAAACTGTCCACCACCTTCTTCTCGCCGGCCTTGTCGAAGGCGATGGTGAGCTTGTTGCCGTCGACCTTCACCACATGGCCGTAGCCGAATTTCTGGTGGAAGACGCGGTCGTCGAGCGCGAATTCCGAAACTGTGCCGGTGGACTTTGCCACCAGCTCGCCCTCGATGGTCAGGGGACCGCGCCGGTTGCGGGAAAAGCCGCCGCCGAAACTGCCGCGGGAGGAGAACGGCGACTGCTCCTCGTCGAAGCCGCCATGGTCACCTTGACCGCCCTGGCGGCCTTGATGACCGCCCTGTCCGCCGCGCCGCTGCTGCGCGCGCTGCCAGCCGGGCGTGGAATAGCTCGAGCCGAAGGATTCGACATTGTCGAAGCGCGACGGGCCATAGCCGCCGGCGCCGCCCCAGCCCGAGCCGCCCTTGGATTCGGTGATCTCGACATTGGCGGCCGGCAATTCGTCGAGGAAACGCGAGGGAATCGTGGTGGTCCAGGTGCCGTGAATGCGGCGGTTGGTGGCGAAATAGAGCTTGGCCCGCCGCCGGGCCCGGGTCAGTCCGACATGGGCCAGCCGGCGCTCTTCCTCGAGCCCGGCGCGGCCCTGTTCGTCCAGGGTGCGCTGGCTGGGAAACAGGCCTTCCTCCCAGCCCGGCAGGAACACATTGTCGAACTCCAGCCCCTTGGCGGAATGCAGCGTCATCAGCGACACCGCGTCCTCCTCGGCGCCGTCCTCGCGGTCCATCACCAGCGCGATGTGTTCGAGGAAGCCCTGCAGGTTCTCGAACTCCTCCATCGAGCGGACGAGCTCCTTCAGGTTCTCCAGCCGGCCAGCGGCATCCGCCGAGCGGTCCTTCTGCCACATGTCGGTGTAGCCGCTTTCGTCCAGCACGATCTCGGCAAGCTCGGTGTGGGAGGCGACCTCGCGCTGTGCGCGCCAGCGGTCGAACTGCTGGACGAGATCGCGCAGCGAGCCGCGCGCCTTCGGCTTCAATTCGTCGGTCTCGACCACCGCGCGCGCCGCCTCGAATAGCGGAATGCGGCGCTTCCTGGCATGATCGTGCAACAGCTGCACGGTGGCGTCGCCGAGGCCGCGCTTCGGCACGTTGACGATGCGCTCGAAGGCGAGATCGTCGGCGGGTGAATTGACCACGCGTAAATAGGCCAGCGCATCGCGGACTTCGGCGCGCTCATAGAAGCGCGGGCCGCCGATCACCCGATAGGGCAGTCCAAGCGTGACAAAGCGGTCCTCGAATTCGCGCATCTGGTAGGACGCGCGCACCAGGATCGCGACCTCGTTGAGCTTGTCGCCCTTGCGCTGGATCTCCTCGATCTCCTCGCCGATGGCGCGGGCCTCTTCCTCCGAATCCCAGGCGCCGGTGACGGTGACCTTCTCGCCGTCGTCGTCCTCGGTGCGCAGCGTCTTGCCGAGCCGGCCTTCATTGTGCGCGATCAGATGCGAGGCGGCGGCGAGGATATGGCCGGTGGAGCGGTAATTGCGCTCCAGGCGGATCACCTTGGCGCCGGGAAAATCGTGCTCGAAGCGCAGAATGTTGTCGACCTCGGCGCCGCGCCAGCCATAGATCGACTGGTCGTCGTCGCCGACGCAGCAGATGTTCTTGAGGGGGGTGCTCTGCTCCCTCTCCCCGTCCTTCACGGGGAGAGGGCCAGGGTGAGGGGCTGCTTCCGCGAGTTGCGCTCGTGGAGAGTCCCCCTCACCCGGCTCGCTTCGCGAGCCGACCTCTCCCCGCAAGCGGGGCGAGGTGGAGGAACCACCCGGCATCTGCGACAACAGCCGCAGCCACAGATATTGCGCGACGTTGGTGTCCTGATATTCGTCGACCAGGATGAACTTGAAGCGGCCCTGATATTGCCGGAGCACGTCCGGATGCTCGCGGAAGATGCGAATGTTCTCGAGCAATAGATCGCCGAAATCCGCGGCGTTGAGGATCTTCAGCCGCTCCTGGTAGGTCGCATAGAGCTTGCCGCCCTTGCCGTTGGCGAACATGGCGGCTTCGCCCGAGGGCACCTGGCCCGGCATCAGGCCGCGATTCTTCCAGCCGTCGATGAGGCCTGCGAGCATGCGCGCCGGCCAGCGCTTGTCGTCGATGTCCTCGGCCTGCAACAGCTGCTTCAACAGCCGGATCTGGTCGTCGACGTCGAGCACGGTGAAATTGGACTTCAGCTGCGCCATCTCGGCATGGCTGCGCAGGATGCGGCCGCCGATGGAGTGGAAGGTGCCGAGCCACGGCATGCCTTCCACCGCCTGGCCCAGCATCTGGCCGAGCCGCAGCTTCATCTCGCGCGCGGCCTTGTTGGTGAAGGTGACCGAGAGGATCTCGCCGGGGCGCGCGCGGGCGGTGTTCAGGATATGGGCGATGCGCGTGGTCAGCACCCGTGTCTTGCCGGTGCCGGCGCCGGCCAGGACCAGCACCGGTCCGTCCAGCGTCTCCACCGCCTCGCGCTGCTCCGGATTGAGGCCGTCGAGATAGCGCGGTGCAAACGAGGCGCGTGCGCGCGCAGCGATGCCGCCGGCCGCGGGCGTGTGGTCGGGAGCGGGGGAATAATTCAGCTTGCTCGGCTCTGTCATGCGAATCGCTTTAGCCCCACGTTGGCACCGCAGGGCGGTAAAGTTGAGCCTTCTTAGCAGGAATGTCGTTCATATGGGGGCGGGGCCCCAGGTTTTACAGTGCTTTCGCAGCAGGCGGCCGCAGGCCGCATTTTCGACTGCGGCGTCGATTTTGTTCCGCCATTGGAGCGATTTTTCGTCCCCTCGGGCCGAGGAACCAGAGTTCCGAAAACGGATTGGTCTGGCAGTAGTGGCGGGACATCCGCCCGAACCCCGATTTGGAGATCGCTACCATGTTAGGCTGGGTTGTCACTTTCCTCGTTATCGCGCTGATCGCAGGCCTGCTCGGCTTCGGCGGCATTGCCGGCGCCTCGATCGAGATCGCCAAGATCATCTTCTTCATCGCGCTGGTGCTGTTCCTGGTCTCGGCCGTGGTTCACGTCTCGCGCGGCAGAAGGGTCTAGCTCGACGACGTTACAGGACCCTCATGGTGAGGAGCGCGAAGCGCGTCTCGAACCATGAAGGCCCCGCTCTCGCCCTCGGCCATCCTTCGAGACGCCCGCGTCCCGCGGGCTCCTCAGGATGAGGAGTGGAGTAAGCCTACGACACGATAGAACTAGCTTGATCTGGCCGGCATCCCGATCCGTCGGCCGATTCCCTCCGGCCGCGGGATTGCGGCATGGGCATCCGCCACCGCCCTGATGCGGGCGCTGATGTCGGGCGGGAAGGGCGCGACCTTTCGCGCGGCCATGTCGATATGCATGCTCATGTTCTCCGAGGTCGCCGACAGCCAGCCTTCGCCGGCATGGCGCATCTCTTCGAACGTATGCAGCCGTTTCTCGTCGGCCGCGACCAGGATGATGGCGATCTGCACCGGATCGCCCTGGTGGATTTCCCGCAAATATCGGACATGGCATTCGGCGGTGAAGGTCGAGCCATGACGCTCGCGCATATAGGCCGGCCCGATCCCGAGCTTTAGCCATAGCTCGTCGATGGCGCGATCGAACATCACGTTGTAATAGGCCATGTTGAGATGGCCGTTATAGTCGATCCATTGCGGCTCGACCTGCATCACCGAGGCGAGAAACGGGACGGGGCGGAGCAGCGGGTCTTCCGTGGTATCAGTGCCTGTCATGGTGCTCTTGACCCCGTTTTTATCCTTTGCCACGGTCATCGTCCCGTCGGGAGGATCGTTTGAATATCACCATCACCGAGAATTTGAAGCGTCCGGAGCCCAAGGCGCTGGCAAGCGCCCTGGAGGCGCTCGCGGCGCGCTTCGGCAACCGCCTGGTCACCTCGCAGGCCGTGCGCGAACAGCATGGGCACACCACGACCTGGCTCACGAACCAGCCGCCGGATGCGGTGGTGATGGCGCAGGAGACCGCCGACGTCCAGGACGTGGTGCGGATCTGCGCCAAAAACGCCGTTCCGGTGATCGCCTTCGGCACCGGCACCTCCCTGGAAGGGCAGGTGAATGCGCCGGCCGGTGGCGTCTGCATCGATTTGCGCGACATGAACAAGGTGCTCGCGGTGCATGCCGAGGACCTCGATTGCGTGATCCAGCCCGGCGTCACCCGCAAGGCGCTGAACGAGTATCTGCGCGACCAGGGCCTGTTCTTCCCGATCGATCCCGGCGCGGACGCCTCGCTCGGCGGCATGGCGTCCACCCGCGCCTCCGGCACCAATGCGGTCCGCTACGGCACCATGCGCGACAATGTGCTGGCGCTGAAAGTCGTGCGCGGCGACGGCGAGATCATCACGACCGGCACGCGGGCGAAGAAATCCTCGGCCGGCTATGACCTCACCCACCTCTTCATCGGCGCGGAGGGCACGCTCGGCATCATCTCCGAGATCACGTTGAAGCTGCGCGGAATCCCCGAGACGATTGCGGCGGCCGCCTGTTCGTTCGAGACCGTGCGCGGCGCCTGCCAGGCGGTGATTCTCGCCATCCAGACCGGTATCCCGGTGGCGCGCATCGAGCTGCTCAACACCGAGCAGGTCAAATGCTGCAACGCCTACTCCAAGCTGACGCTGCCGGAGACGCCGCTGCTCTTGCTCGAATTCCATGGCACCTCGGCCGACGTCGCCGAGCAGTCGAAGAACTTCGGCGAGATTGCCCGGGACTGCGGCGGCGGCGATTTCACCTGGACCACCAAACCCGAGGACCGGACCAGGCTCTGGCAGGCGCGGCATGACGCCTATTGGTCGGTGAAGGCGCTGCGGCCGGGCGCCGGCGTGGTCGCCACCGACGTCTGCGTGCCGATCTCGCGGCTGGCCGATTGCGTCGGCGAGACCGAGGATGATCTCAAGCGCCTCAACCTGCTGTCGCCGATCGTCGGTCACGTCGGCGACGGCAATTTCCACTGCTCGCTGCTCTGCGACGTCAATGACGCGGACGAGATGGCGCGCGGCGAGGAGTTCATGCATCGGCTGGTCGAGCGGGCGCAGGCGATGGACGGCACCTGCACCGGCGAGCACGGCATCGGCCAGGGCAAGCAGAAATATCTCAAGGCCGAGCTTGGCCCCGAGGCGCTCGACGCGATGCGCGCACTCAAGCGCGCGCTCGATCCGCAGAACATCTTCAATCCGGGGAAGATCGTCCCGGCGGCGTGAGGCACGACGATCGCGCTCGCATGTCCTGCGAGCGCGAGGCATCCTTGTTTGCGCACGGGCCGGCAAGCCTGGGAACTTTAGGTTCCCTTGCGCGTCATCTATTAGTAAGCGACAAGAAGGCCTGGCGCGGAGGGTGCCATGTCGAGATTCCGCATCGCAATGACCATCGCCGTGCTGGCGACCCTGTCGGCAAGCCCCGCGCTTGCCAGGGGCTTCGGCCTCGGCACGGTGATCGGTGGCGTGCGAGCGGTGCTGGGACGCGTGCTGCCGCATGCTGGCCATCGCGGTCACCATCTGGCGCGTGAGCCCCATTCCCAGGAGGACCGTGTCCAGACTGCGGCGCTGGAGCCGCAGTCCATGCCCGACGATCGGCTCGGCAGCCCGGTGGCGCGCGGCCAGATCGTGGCGGCGGCTGCGCTCGCGGGCTGGCATGACGGCCGTGCCGCAAGCGGCTGGTGGCGGCACGCGGACGGCGGCTACGGCTGGGTCGGGCCGCTGTTCTGGCCGTTCGCTTTCGACGATGTCTACGATTACACGGTGTTCGACGATGGCACGGGCTTCTGGGGCTACGGCTACCGCGACATCTATGCGGCGATCTTCGAGCCCTACGGGCAGGGCGAGCTTGCCAGCTACCGGCTGGACAACGCCTCCGACGGCAAGCCGCGCAAGAGCGTCTCGCTGCCGCAGCTCTGCGGCGAGGCGGTGAACGAGATCGCGGGCCGCACGGTCGAGCAGATTCAGCAGGCGATCCAGCCGAACCAGGCGCAGGGCGCGGCGCTTGCGGACTTCGCCAAGGCATCGAGCCAGGCGGCCTATATCATTCGCGCGTCCTGCCCGGCTCAGGCGCCGTTGACGGCGCCGGACCGGTTGACCGCCATGCAGGACCGTATCGAGGCGATGATCACGGCGATGTCGCTGTTGCGCGCGCCGTTCGCCAATCTCTACGATCTCCTCGACGACGAGCAGAAGGCGCGGCTGAATGCACGTGCCGCTTCGCGCAACGCCGCAGCCATCGGCGGCGGCTGCGACACCGAGGCGTCCAGCGGCCTGCAATGGCCGGTCGATGACATCGAAGCGGGCCTGCATCCGGACCATCGCCAGCACGTCGCGCTGGAGACGCTGCAGAGCACCACGGCGCGGGCGGTGGACATCATCAACCGGACCTGCCCGCAGGCCAATTCGCTCACCCCATCCGCAAGGTTCTCGGCCGCCAACCGCCGGCTGATTGCCATGCTGCAGGCGGTCAGGCAGGTGAAAGCCGCACTTGCGGATTGCCTTGCCATCCTGAGCGACGGGCAGAAGGCGCAGCTCGAGGCGATCGGGCCGAAGCGAAGCTCGTGACCGACGTGCGGCCTCCGATGTCGAACCGTCACCCTGAGAGCATGTGAAGCTTCAGACCCGTCACCCTGAGGCGCTCGCGTTAGCGAGCCTCGAAGGGCGACGGCCCGGCTCTCGCAGCGCGGCCGTTCATCCTTCGAGGCTCGCTTCGCTCGCGCCTCAGGATGACGGGTCGAGATTCTCGGGCGCGGGGCGGCCTTACGAGAACCGCGACGCCGCATTCGACAGCGCGCGGACGGCTTCGTCGACGCTGTGGAAGATGTGGTCCCGCGGCAGCGCGCCGTAGAGCCCGAAGCGCTCGAAGGCGTCCTGTGCGCGCAGCGATTCGAGGCGGGCCACCGCGACGTTGATGCCCTGATCGCGGCATTGCGTGAACAGCCCGAGCAGAAGCTGCGCGGCGGTGAAGTCGATCTCGGGGGTCGAGGCCGCTTCGAGCACGAGCAGCTGTGGCTTTGCCTGCTGCAGCATCTGCAGCAGATCGGCCCGGAAGGTCGAGGCGTTGAGGAAGGACAGCGGCGCCTGCAGGCCGACCACCAGCACGCCAGGGTCCTTCTCGCCCGCGATATGCGGATGGGCCGGCCACCAGATGGTCGTTCCCGGCACGCGCTCGAACACCACGAGGCGGGCGCGCGTCGTGCTCCAGATGCCGTGCAATAGCGACAGCACGATGCCGATCGCAACACC
>Ga0209062_1000708_pt1 | contig 84955 bp, 92 predicted proteins | sample Coa_R2_2_FD_187158 | JGI IMG/M metagenome (GOLD analysis project Ga0209062, IMG submission 187158) | Surface soil microbial communities from Centralia Pennsylvania, which are recovering from an underground coalmine fire - Coalmine... | ecosystem: Environmental > Terrestrial > Soil > Unclassified... | reverse complement strand
TCATCGTGATACAGGACAATCAACTTATTTTGATTTTGAAAAAAATCCTTATCGCATTGATGACATGGCGCAGGATGCTATCGAGTTACTTAATTTTTTAAATATTAAAACCTTCCATTTAATGGGTCTTTCGCTGGGTGGCCCCATCGCTGAATTAATTGCAGTTAATTTACCTGAAAGAACACTAGGCATGACTTTAATTGCGTCTTCTTGCGATTTCAGACCAGGAAACCTTGCCTATGCAGGATTACCCGCTGAACCAAATGGTTTGTCACGTACTAGCGATGTTTACCTGCAATGGATGAAGTCATTTTTATCTAATCCACCTAAAACAATCGAGGACCATGTGAAATTTCGAGTAGAAGGGTGGAGAATAATGAGCGGTACCAAGGTACCTTTTGAAGAAGATCGATATTATGAACTGCATAAAGAATTTTTAGAAAGAGCGCGTCATCCAGATAGTTACCTGAATCATATTAAGATTTGCCAAACCGCTGAAGAAACTATAAGAACCATACCATTCAAAGTGACAGTTCCTACTACGGTGATACAAGGCTCTGATGATCCTCTGTTTCCAGAGGATCATGGTAAAGCATTAGCAAAAGCTATCAAAAATTCCAGATATGTATTGGTAGAAGGTCTTGGTCATGTACCAAATCAACATTTTTACAGATCAATTATTGATCAAATTAAATCGATCCAAAAATGTCATCTCGAGTCAGAAAACCAATTAGAATAAGGTTTTATTATATGAGGTATCAATGAAATTACCTATTACTGGCGGCTGTCTCTGTGGAGCAGTGCGATACACACTTAAATCCCTGCCCAATGGGTCAGGGTTTTGTCATTGCAGAACATGTCAACGCGCTACTGGTTCTGGATATTTTCCATTTTTATTTGTTGTTGATGCAGACTTGGAAATTACAGGAAAAATTACTGAATACGTATCCGTTGGATCAAGTGGAAAGCAAATTAAACGAGGATTCTGCGGAAACTGTGGAACGACATTGTTTGGCAAACTTGAATTATTTCCCGAGCATCGAACTGTTTCTGCAAGTTCGTTAGATAATCCTGCTGATTTTAATCCTCAAGCCAGTATGTGGATTCAGGATAAACAACCGTGGGATACACTGAATATGTCTCTAAAACATTATCATGAGAATCCAGGATAGTCAGAATTTCTTAAAAATGAAGTATAGAGGAAAAAGAGTAATTGATGGGCTGCCATTTTCAATGACTATTTCTTATTAGCATATGATTTTGAGAGCGTCAAGAAAAAAATAATATTTTTCTTGAAGGTTGCATATAAATAGAAGTAGGGTTGCTTGTGTAACCAATAGCGAGGAAATTTTTATGTTAGCTAATACGATTCGAATTAATGACATTGATCTGTATTATGAAATTCATGGAAAAGGAACTCCTCTATTACTACTGCACGGATTCACAGGTTCAGGAGTTGCACTCGTTGAACTATTTCAAGATATGACTGAGGAATATCAATTAATTATCCCTGATATTAGAGGACATGGCAGGTCTACGAATCCCTCCAAAGTATTTACGCACCGACAAGCTGCATTAGATATAGAAGCTCTACTTAGTTATCTGAATATAAAAAAATGTTCCGCGGTTGGCTTTAGCGGTGGTGGAAATATTTTATTACACATGGCCGTGCGGCAAAATCCTGTACTTGAAAATATACTAATAGTAAGTGCTACTCCTTATTTTCCAAATCAAGCTCGAGAAATAATGCGGCAATTTATAGTCGAAGGGCGATCAAAAGAAGAATGGGATGCAATGAGAAAAATTCATTTTCATGGAGATGATCAAATCAAAATGCTTTGGCAGCAAGCTAATGCGATGGGTATTAGCGAAGACGACATGAATTTAACATCTGATGATTTGAATAAAATCAAAATAAAAACGCATATCGTGCAAGGCGATCGCGATCCTCTTTATCCACTAGAAGTATCAATTGAAATGTATAAAAACATTCCTGGTGCTGCTTTGTGGATAATACCTAATGGTGGACATGTGCCAATCACTCCGTTTTGGGTGCCTACTTTTAAAAGTTATATCAAAGAAATAACAAGATCTGCGCGAGAGGATTGATTAAAAATGAATGATATTGCATTCCGAAAAGTGGTGTATGAACTTCCAAATATGGATGAAGTCACCATTAAAAAAAATATTATTTATGATAAGTCTAAACCTGATGAATTAAATTTTGATTTGTATTTGCCAAATCATCCCAATAAGAGATTACCTGCTGTAATTTTTATTTTTGGTTTTTCTGATTCGTTGTTTGGCAAAGGATTAAAACAAATGGAACAATATAAATGCTGGGCCAAGTTATTTGCTCTAAAAGGTATTGCTGCAATTACTTATAGCTATACTAATCCAGAAGAGGATATTCAGAAACTTATAAGCTACCTTTCTGTAAAAGCTTATTCACTCGGTATAGATATAACTAATGTCGGTATTTGGGCATGTTCAGGTAATGTACCTTTAGGATTATCTATTCTTGTAAAAAATAAGTTTAAATGCGCTGCATTTTTATATGGTTATATGATTGATTCTGCCAAAGTAAATTATACAAAGAATGCTTCTTTACAGTTTGGATTTGTCAACCCAGATTCAACTCAATTGTTAAGTAAAATTGAAACTCCGATCTTTCTTGTGCGAGCAGGCAAAGACCAGATGCCTAATATAAACGAAACAATAGATCTTTTTGTTTTAAAATCATTAGAAAATAATTTAGTAATTAATTTAATAAATTATTCTTCCGGGGAGCATGCATTTGATTTATATAACGACAATGCAGTTTCTAGAGAAATAATTAAGAAAGTAATTGAGTTTTATTTATTTCATTTGCAAAGATAGGATAAATATGACAATTAACAATAATGCAATACCTAAAGCATGGCCAGACGTTTGGGTAAAAGGCATGATAAAAACTAAAAATAAAATGGGAATTATGACAATTGAAAATTCTCCACCATCAAAAGCATTTATTGATTTTGCAAAGATTGCAAAAAAACCTTTATTAGATATTGGATGTGCATATGGTGCTGTAGTTATACCGGCTATTTTAAATGGCGCTAAAGTTATTGGTTGTGATCTTGATAATGAACATTTGTCGATCTTAGAAAGTAGTGTACCTCAAGAACACCGCCATTTATTGCAAACAACATCAGACTCATTCCCTAATAATCTTCGTTTTGAAAAAGAAAGTTTAAGTGCCGTGCATATCAGCATGGTTTTACATTTTATGAAAGGCGAGGATATCCTTTTAGGATTAAAAAAATGTTATCAATGGTTAGAGCCAGGTGGCAAGTTATACATTGTCAACATGACACCCTATCTTGGTTTATTTAACTGGCAAGAATTATCGAAATATTATTTTGAACGTGTTCAAAAAGGTGAAAAATGGCCTGGAGAAATAAACTGCAAGAATTTCGCCAAAGGTGGGTGGGGAGATCAGTTACCTGAATATGCTCATTTTTTTGATATTCATGTCATGAGATCTGTTGCCGAACAATCCGGATTTACTGTGGATGATATCTTCTATTTTTGCTATGAGAATATACCAAATAAATACAAAACTAACGGTAAGGAATATGTCGGGACGATAGCTTCGAAGAAATAAAAGTGTTAGCCGAGTTTTATAGATGAAATGAGATGAATATGTTTAATTGGGAATTATTTATATTTTTGATATTAGCTTGCATACCAGGAATTTGGTTAATTCTTCCTGTTTCTAAAAATATTTATAAGATAATAAAAAGTGATAAATCAAAAAATAAAAAAATTCCATCAGAAAATTTATTTTTATTTGTATCCGTACTCCAAAGTCTAATGCTTGTTACTTTGGCAGCTTTTATTGGCACAAAAGTATTGCATTCAACTCATTTCTCAATTTCAATTTGCAATTTCACAAAATATATTATTCCAATAACAACAATTAATTTAGGAGGAATAGTAATTTTTCTTTTTTCTTATTATTTTTTATTTAGGCCTAATTTAGATTTAAAAACAATACGGTCAATGGAACAACTCCGCTTAGATACTGGAATTTTTGGAAGAATATTCTACGGTGGAATTGTTGAAGAAGTTATATTTCGATGGGGTTTAATGTCATTCATTTCATGGATAGGAATTTCTTTATTTGGATATTCAAATACAGTTATATGGATATCTATTTTATTATCTGGATTATGTTTTGCCATAGGCCATTTACCAGCTTATCTTGCTTTCGGTTGTATTAAATCAAATACATTTATCACAATGGTCATTGTGTTAAATATTTGGGCGGCAACTATTTTTGGGTGGTTATTTTGGCACTATGGTTTATATGCGGCTATATTTTCTCATGCGTTATTTCATCTGACGTGGTATCCAATAGATTTAGCCGTCAATTGTGGTAAAGGGAAATTACTTTATGATTAAATTTAATATAGAAAATGACGCAGATGAAGTGCAAAAGGTTGGTAAATTACTTGGAAAATCATTAAAACAATATAATGAATCAATAATTGGTATCTACGAATATAAACCATTTACAATATATTTAACGAACGATGAAAATGACGTGCTTGGCGGAATTAAAGGCGAAATTCTAGATAAAGTGTGTATGGTTCAAATCGTTTGGATTCATGAATTAGAGCGGAATAAAAAGCATGGTACTGCTTTATTCAAAAAACTAGAATCCTTTGCAAAAGAGAATCACTGTAAAATAATACAATTGGATACTGCCGAATTTCAAGCAAAACCATTTTATGAAAAAATTGGATATTCCGTTGTTGCAATATTACCTGAAAATTTTAAAGGATATACAACTTACATCATGCGTAAATTAATTTACTCATAATCGGAATTTTGGAAAATGACTCAACAAACAAATATCAAAGGTTTAAGTCATATTACCTTTATGTGTAAAGATTTAGAAAAAACCTCTCAATTTTTAAAAGAAATATTTTCCGCAGAAGAAATATATTCTAGTGGCGATAGTACATTTTCTATTTCAAAAGAAAAATTTTTTCGTATTGCTGGTTTATGGGATGCAATCATGGAAGGTGAATCAGTTGATAAATCATACAATCATATTGCTTGTCAGGTAAATGAAAGCGATTTATCTATCTTAGAAGACCGTATTAAATCATTAGGATTGACTATTCTACCTGGAAGGAAGCGTAATAAATCGGAGGGTAAATCCTTATACTTTTATGATTATGATAATCATCTTTTCGAATTTCATACAGGAAATCTAAAAACTCGCCTAACCATTTATAACAGGGATAGAAACATTGTTAGATAATTAATATTATATAGGAGTATTTATGTTTTCAACACCAACAGAGTTCAAAAAATTTAGCAAAGAAGAAGCAGCTTTAAGCAGTTTTGAACAAGTGTGGTCAAAACCTTTAACGGAAATTATTGCAGACATTAATATATTAAATACATTACAAATTATCCAAACACTAAGAGAAGCTAAAGACCGTGATGATGCTGAAGCTCGGCTTGCAAATTTACCCTGTGCATTATCACCGTATCATTTTCATTTACGAATGAGAAAAAATCTCGAAACTGATAGCCAAGCAGTCGCTTCATTTGTAAGTCAATATGTAGAGCAAAAATCTTCAGCTAAAAAACCAGTGCAAGATCAAAAGTTTGATCAAGAGCAGGTAAATGATTCTCTCTTTAGTATGGTGCAAAGTTATTTAAATTGCTTAGCTGATCCAAAAATAGTTGAATCAAGCAATGAATTGCAGGATAAATTAATTGAGCAATGTATGGATATGCAAAAACAAATAGCTCCAGATGAATATTCTGCAGATGGTGATACTAGATATAGAGATCTTAGTTTTGATCCGGAATTTTATTTCTTTATTTCGTGTCTGATGGATACTTTCGATATATGGTCATTACGAGATGATACTGACTACTATATGTTTCGTAACGGCTCAGAGTCTGATCCTCCTTATTTTGCCATGTGGCAAACTCTTAATCCAAATAATCTGTATCGTAATGCTCTCTATGCTGATTCAACCTGCGGTAATCATCGTATGGGCATCGACGATAGATTTAGAGTTACATTTCATGGGCGAAATCCTGAAAGAGCAATGCAGCAAGCCAATCGTGAAGCTGCTTTAAAATATTATCGAGGAGCAGTTGCAGGGGGATTAGAAGTTGCTCTCACAGGAATGGCAAGAATGTATGCCCAAGGTGAAGGAGGAGTAGAACAAGATGTTGATTTTGCTTTTCAACTTTACAATATGGCGATGCAGAGAGGTGTCATTGGTGCTGTTCCACTAAATTCAGATGATTACCGTATTTTAGTTATTTCTACTTTACTTTCAGGGATGAGTTTGGAAGGAATCACCTCATTTCAAAGAGCGACAACTCTACGCGGCCTGGGTTACATAGAAACGGAATGGCTGCTCAAAATGAATTATGCTAATCCAACATTACGTCCTATATTAGAAACATTCAAAAAATTATCCGTGGAAAATCCAGATAATGTTTTTGATGATTTATTGGATTGCATTCCTGGCGCTGCTGAACGTCTTAACTTGTGTCTTGATGCAGAAACTGTAAAACTAATAACACAGCGTAAACGTACACATTTTAATGATCGTGCTGTTGTATTGGCAGGTACTGCTGGATTTTCAAGAGGAGTTTCTAATGTAATCTTTAGGTTTTTAGGTGCTGATAATCGTTATATCTCAGCAGATCATTCTTCTGAAGTTGAAAATCAGCAACAACCAAAACCTTTTTAATTGATGAATTACTATGAAAAACTCTTGGAATGTAGAACGCTATAGTCAATTTCTAGATTTGAGAACCCGTCCCGCCAAAGATTTATTATCGGCAATTCCTGATTCATTCAAACCTCATAAGGTATATGACTTGGGTTGTGGGCCTGGAAATAGCACTATCTTATTAAAAAAGCGATGGCCTGATGCTGAAATTATTGGGCTTGATTCATCTGATGAAATGCTCGCCAATGCAAAAGCAAATTATCCTGATATTCTTTTTGTAAATGGTGACATTGCTGATTTCACAGTTTCAGAAAAAATCGATTGTATTTTTGCTAATGCATCATTGCAATGGCTAGATCATCATGAAATTCTAATCCCAAATCTTTTGCAACAGTTGAAAGTTGGTGGAATGTTCGGATTTCAGATGCCAAATAATTTTCATTCTCCATCCCACCAAGTCACCATTCATATTTTACAATCCAATACCAAATGGCAATCATTGCTAATAAAATTGCGTTACGGTGTCTTACGTGAACCCTTATATAATTTGAGTTGGTATTATGATCTTTTAACCAAATGCTCTGTGAAATCGTTACAAATTTGGGAAACAACTTATTTTCAAGAAATGTCAGATTATCCTGAAATTTTTGACTGGGTCAAAGCAACAGGATTACGACCGGTGCTTTCTGAAATGGACGCTAAAAATCAAGATCAGTTTAAAAAAATATATATTCAATCCATCGCAACTAAGTATCCCAAGCAAATAAATAATAAAATATTGTTACCATTTAGAAGAATTTTTATGGTTGGCAATAAATGACATAATTGACGGGGAAGTTCTGTCGGTCTAGTCAATAAGCTTCCTTACCCTTGGGCCCTTCTGATCGAATAATAATTGAAACAATAATTCGCATTGCTATGCTTAGCTAATCGATATTTTAAGAGGTAGCATCTGTAGCAATGTAGCAAGCGATACCGTACCTAGGTGTCATACTATCCTCGGATTCACTATTAAAGTTGTTTTATTGTCCATTTTTGTTTCACACAAATAATGATGATCAATCAGCATTTGAACCGCTTTGTCTCTTCGTTGTTTTTCTCGAATTGGACTATATTGCTGAAGGAAACGAGGCGTAGTAGTTAAAAAGGACTTATCAATAATCCAATCCAATAATTTGACGGCATCAGCATGCTGACTCGATCTTGGTCTAGAATAAAAAATACGTCTTGTTTCATTCAAATGCCACCGGATTACTTCTATTGCTTGTTGCATTTCTTCATGATTAATTTGTCCCTGTTTTCCAGAAAATAAATGGAGAAGGGCGGCCAGGCGAGCAGTATTCTCGGCTGCTTTGCTGGCGAAATCCTTAATGGTCGACCATTTATCAGCGAGCTCTTTTTCAATTTCATTAAAAAAAGACACCCAACTCGATTTAGCTTGAGTAGAAAACTGCAAAGTAGGTAATTCATGACAACCATCTTTATCTAGGATAAGTGATTCATTCAAACACTCAATGAGTCTTTCATGAAAAGTAGATAATGCGGGTTGAGATGTTGGCGGTTCTTGATAAAGCCGTTCACCCATAGAGCTTCCTGGGAACGCCATTAAACTTCTCGCCATAAATCCACTTTGTCGATTTACTCCACCACTTTTAGCAAGCATTTGTTGCAAGATTAATGGCTGCAGCATCAGGCTAACGGTAAGACGTCGGTTAGTAACAGTTAAGCTCTTTGAGGTTTTACGATGCGAAGCGAATGGTTTTCCATCCCAAAGCCGATTAAGAAGGGCAACAAATTTTGCAACATTGTTTTGCATTCCATGGCCATTCAGTACCAATGCTCCTTCATCGCTCCATAATGAGGCGCTTGGCCAGCCTTCAGAAATTTGTTGTACAAGGGCTTCTTGTGTCGCATCTTCAAAAAATAAATGAGGCAACAGAGGAATGATTGGTTCTTTGTCCATAATGTCTAAGTACTTTTCTTCTAATTCTTTAACAGATTCACCATTTACTGAGCCCCGTCGTATTTGACTAAGAATGCCAATCTTTTCTGCAAACCAAGTTTGATGTAATGATTTTGCTAATTGGATTTTTGGCTCAAGTTTATTTTTAACCAGTTGCTCCCAGGTTCGAATAGCCGAACTAAACGCATAATCAACGGAACTTTTCCTTTCCCCACTTTCAGCAATAAGCAAAAAATAAAGCGATATCGGACTGACTAATAAACGATCTCGAGCCACATTAGCTAAAGATTGGCATGAGAGCGAAATGCTGGCGATAGCGCTGCACCCAATAAGTGATAAAGGCTGTTTTCCATATTGATGATAAGCCTTGACTGCTTCACCAATTATTTTGGGTAAAGAATGGACAGGGTAGGGCAAGCCTTTCTCGTACTCATGAATTAAGGGGATGGGATCTAACCAATTGAATTCTGTTGTTAAGTTTTTTTCTGAAATCATAGTCTTAAAAGTGTATCCTATATGCGGTTTTAATTGGGCGTTATTATCGCAGAAAAAAGAGGAAACAAGCATTACAATATGCTTTTGATTTGAGTAAATTTTGAGCTAAGAGACAGAAAATGAGTGGGAAAGTTGAGATTAAATTACTAACAGAGTGCCAAGCGCATATACCTGTTTTAGCGAATCTTTGGTTTGAGGAAATCAGCAAAATTTGGGTGCCTAATTCGAGTGTCGAACGGGCGACACAAAATCTGATAAGACACTCTAATACAAATAAAATACCAATGACATTTGTTGCTAGTTTAGACGGAAAAGCAATTGGCATGGCATCCCTACGCGAAAATGATGGTATTAGACCCGATCTAACCCCATGGCTAGGTAGCCTAGTTGTGGATCCAGCTTATCGAAAGCGTAAGGTAGGAGAAACACTGATTAATGCTATAAAAAAACAGGCCAAACAATTTTTCTTTAACAAAATTTATTTGCTCGCATTTGATCCTACTATACCAGATTGGTATTCCAAATTGGGCTGGGGGAAAATCGGAATGGATCAATTATTTGATCATCCGGTGACTGTGATGAGCACAGATATTTAAGAGAATTGATGATGACAATATCGTATGAAGAATTTGAAAAAGTCGACCTTCGTTCTGGGACAGTCGTGAAAGTTGAAGAATTTCCACGCGCGAAGAAACCCGCCTATAAGGTTTGGGTTGATTTTGGCACTGAAATCGGGATTAAACAAACATCAGCGCAAGTAACAGAACATTACACTCCACAATCTTTAATAGGTCGGCAAGTTGTAGGCTGTGTGAATCTCGGCTCTAAAAATATTGGCGGATTTGTTTCTGAGTTCTTATTAGTGGGTTTTCCAGACGAAAATAAATCGGTGTGCTTAGTGACAGTGGACCCACGTGTTCCGAATGGTGAAAAACTATTTTAACCGGCGAATATTTATGGCAGATCTAATCAAGCATTTAACTAAAAAGCAGAAAGAAGAATTTTTTGATGCGTTAAATTATATGAAAATGGATGAAATTAAAGAATTTTGCCATAAGCATAGTATTCCAGTTAGCGGTAAAAAAGGTGCGATATTAGAACGAATAAAACATTTTTTAGTAACAGGAAAAATTTTACAACCAAAAGAATTACCTGAAATTTCCAAAGCGAAAAGCGGAAAGAAATATCCTCTCCATGCTGAAACACCTATTTTGAGTGGATCATATAAAAATGATACTGCCACAAGAAATTTTCTCAAAAAAATAATTGGGGATCATTTTCATTTTACTGCATTTGGACAAGATTGGATTTTAGAACGTTGGCAAAAAGGTAAACCACCAACTTATTTAGAATTCGCGAATTTCTGGCAGAAAGAGTATTTGAAAAGAAAAAATTCTGAAGCCAATCCAAAACAAGAATGGGCGTATTTAAATTTCATGCGTCGATTTCAAAAAGAATTTCCAGAAGCTACTAAACAGGATATTGCAAAAAAATGGGAAAAAAGACGAAAAGAGGAAGTCGAAAAAGCTCAATTAATATTAAGCAAAATAGCAGCTAAATAATTGCCGGGAATGAAGATGGAAAAATTTGTTGAAGTTGTTCCTTACAATTCAACATGGTCAAAACAGTTTGAATCGGAGGCTGCTATTTTTTATTTATTTATTTCTAGACTGTAATTGCTTTTTGTCTATTTCTTATATCTAAAACCCAATCTTTAAGAGCTTTTATATCTTGTCCCACTGCAAGTGGCGGAGGCGCTTCAGAATTTCTACCACTAGATGGATCGTGAGCATCTACGTAATCACAGCATTTTTTAAATCCTGCTTGAAAAACATCGCAGTCATTTGCATTTAATACGGAAACTTTTTTTAGTGACTTTGCATTTATATAATCTCTGTGGCGTTGAATGACGCGAAAGAATACGATATCTTCTAAAGCTCTTTCCCAGGTAGCACGAAGATCGTTATATATCTTTTTTGTTTTATCTTCGTATTCTCTCTCTTGATTATTATCATAGGCTTGTTTAGCATCTTTTAAAGATTTCTCTATTTTGTCTAATCGGTCTTCAACACTTTGCGCTATCCATGGCAATCCTTGACTAACAACCCCTGTGCCAATTGTTTCTCGACTTATAGTAATTGGTTTAACTGATTGCTTTTCCGTATCTGCGATGTCAATCAGGTCATTAACAAAGACTAGATCATGAGTGAATATTATAACTTGTCTCTTCTTAGATTCTTCTACCAGACGTTTTGCAATTTGTTGACGCCAACGATGATCAAGAGAGCTCACGGGATCATCAAACACTAGTGCGGAACTATGGGTTGCAATTGATAATTCAGCTAGAAAAGAAGCTAAGGAAACACATGTTTTCTCTCCTTCGCTAAGAATCATTTTTAATTCCGCATCTGGCTTTGCTAAAAGGCGAATCTGATATTGAGGTGACCCATATTTCCCTCCAGATCGTACAATTTCAACACGTATTTTTTCAGCGGCTAATTTTACGATTTCTGATTGAAATCTGTCCCGAAGTATTGGTGTGACGATTGTATCAGCTATGTCATTACCAATTTTAGTAATTGCAGTTGTTAGAGTTTCTGATAGACATCGCTCGATAAAATTAATGTTTTTTAATCGAGTTAGTTCTTCTGTAACAATAGGTAAAATATTGCTTAAAATTTCTCTATCGGAAAGCTCAGAAAATTCTTTTTCTAATTTTTTTCTACTATCATCCATAGCAGATTTTAGAAGTTCATTAGCGTAGTTTCTAACAGTTATTTCAAGATTTTTAATATCAGCTACAGGACTGGTTTGATGGCCTCGAATGTCAGGTGATTCAGTATTTTTTAGTGCCTTTATCATCTTATACTTACGTAATCTTGCATAAGCAACAAAACGAACTGTTTGTTTTGCAAGCCCTGGATTTTGAAGAATAACCTCCTGAAGACTAGCTCTTATTGTGCGCGTATCTATTCGTAAATTAGTGAGCGCTTGTATTGCAACATTGATTTTTTGCTCTGCTTTCAGAGCTTGTTGTTCAGCATCATTTTTTATAAAATCGTCAAATAATGCCATTCTTTTAATGGCATTTTCTTGAAGTGGCTGCTGACAAAGAACACAGACAACATCATCTTGGGCTGGTGGAAAAGGCTGGTCTGGATAGGCAATCTCTATCGAATAGCGTCGTGCTGAATTCCAAAGTAATTTCCATACGTCACTGCCAATACCTTCAAGTGGTTCATCAGCAAATATTTTTTTAGCAGCTATAGTAGCCGCTGATCGTTTTAATTTTGCATCACTATGAAGAGAACAAATTTCTGAGAACGAATCATCCGTAGTGATTTTTTCAAAAGTGCTCATCATGTCATGAAGTCGTTTAATATTATCCGCTTTTAGTTTTTGTTCTGCCGCAGTTTTCATTGGGTTCTTAGATAAATCCTCTCTAAGACGATTGAGTCGTGTCATCTCATCTTCATTTAAACTACCTAAGTCACGTATTGCTTGAAGATCGGAATCATGCTGTAAAGAATTAAGTACTTGACCCACACTAGTATGCTCTTTCCATGTGGGCCTTAGAAAAAGGTGATTCTTGTCTTTGACTAACTGCTTTTGTTCGGCAACTAAAATTTCTTTAACAGATTGACAAGCACCTGCAAGTTCGTCTGGGACATCAAGTCCAAATGGACGAAAAGCAATTTCATTTTCTTCGCTGAGATGAACAGCAGCACAATCGCTATCGAAAACACTAATTGCTGATAATATCGGATGAGGATTATCTGAATCTTGCCATTTTTCAGAAGAAGGCGTCCCGCCGCTATTATAGTGGATTGTTGCTGATGCTTTTTTATATGTTTGATTTTGGGCATATATATTTGGTTGTATTTCCCCTGAATGTCGTGCGCGACAAGCACGTTTTAGAATTCGAACATAGCCTGATTTTCCAGTAGCGTTATTGCCAAATGCAATAGTGATACCATTTTGTTCGAAGATAAGCAGCTGTCCACTTGCAAGATTATTGGCATCTGCAACATCTGTAATTGAGGTCAATGTAACTGATGCAATTTCATCTGGGTTAGCAGGGAGATGAGTTGTTGTTAGGGGGATGGGTTTGATTTGGGTATTATAATTGCCTGATATTCCTTGTTTGCAGAGCTCAACCAACTCTTTAATATCCGTATTAGATAAGCGACCTTTTGAAACAATTCTACGCAATGCATCTCGTTGCCATAGAGGTCTATCATTTGACCAATCCAATAGGGTTTCCAAGACAGTTTTATGTGATGTTGTTTTTTTCATTAAGCGTAATAATCCAGAAATTGTCTATTTTTTTCTTACCAACCTTTGTACGCATTTTCTTTTAATATATGGATATTTTTTAAATTTCAATAATATATTTTAAATAACTTTTTATGGGGTAAGCTTTTTTAGTTTAGCAGATTTATATCTCTCCTTTAGCTCAATATCATTGTATCGATCAGTAATGGAACTTGAGCTATGTCCAGCATCATCTCGGACATGTGCGATAGGACGCTCACGCTTGTTAATGTCATCAGAAATCCCTGTATGTCTGAGCCAATGTACTGTAGCTGATTCCAGAGCATCTGCCTCAGACAAAAAATTGTCTTTTCTTAGATTATCAATAGCCTTGTCAAAACAGTACTGAACTAATCTTCGTATATGACGTGAATCTGTCATTGCACCTTTCCCTTTCTCTTTAGATAAAAGAAATGTTTTTTCATTCGAAGAGGGAAGGGGAGTTAGGCTCATTTGTTCACGATATCTTTTTAAAGCAGTTAGCATATCATCACTTACTGCTATTTCACGCATTTTGTTTCCTTTACCAACTATTTTAAACCACCATGAACCATTAGTATCTTGGTAAAAATGTTTCATCATTGGAACCCACCGTTCATTTGCGACTAATTCTGAAATACGGAGATAAAGTAAGTACAAAGCTGACATAATAAATAACGTCCGTTCATGTTTTTCTGGTTTTTCTACAGCTAATTGTTTTACCGTTTCAAGACAAGACAACCATTGTTTTTCTGTTAATCGCATTACGGGCGATTGTTGTTGTCTTTTTTGGAGGTACTTGCTTTTCTGTCGAATAAGTGAAATTGGATTAATTGAAATTTTTTCATTTAATAATAAATAATTGTAAAAACTACTTAACACAGCAAATATTTCACGAATCGCTTTTTGTGATAGTTGATATTTATTTTTGTCTGGTTTTTCACCGTGCTTGAAATTTTGCTTGGTAACTGTAGCAACAAAAGGTCGCCATTTAAGATTAGCAGTTCGTATACCACCACGATCAATGAATCTTGCTACACGTTTTATTCCAATCCATGATTTTGGTGGATTAAGACAAAACGCAATGTAATTTTCAATATCTTCTCTTTTTAATTGCAATATGGATTTTTTATTAACAAGCCAAGACCACTGAATCAATCTTTCTACTTCTCGACGATACGATTCAAATGTTGCTTTATTATTTTTATATTGTTTTAAAAAATCGATCGCTATTAAAAAATCATTTGATAAGTAATTAGAGTTATTTAAAACGTTATTTATATGGTCATCAATATGATCTAATGTGTCTATTATCGGTTTAGGTATTGTTAATTTTATTGATGACATAATGCTTACTCATCGTTATTGCTATCTTCAAAATCATCTAAATCTTCAATTTCGTGTAATATCTCATTTTCTAGCTCTTCTAAATCAGGAAGTTTTCCTACTAATTCTTTCGGTAAAACTTTTGATAATTTTATTTCAGCAATTCCCATTGGTTTATTGACATCTCGCAAGGCATAATCTGCCTCAAAGGAGCTTCTGTTTGTACAGAGAATTAAACCAATCGATGGGTTTTCATCCGGCTGTTTAACGTAATCATCTAATAAACCTAAATATAAATTCATTTTACCTGCGTATTCTGCTTTAAATTTTTTGGCCTTGAGCTCTACGCAAAAAAGCGATTTTGTGATCCTGTTAAAAAAAAGAAGATCGATAAAATATTCATTTCCTTTTGCAACTATACGATATTGATTTCCAATAAAAGCAAAACCCTTTCCGAGCATCATGATTACTTCTTTAATTCTAGAAACCATTTCATTCTCTATTTGTTTTTCTAATAAGGATTGAGAACCCACGAATGGTTTGCTTGTTTCCAGAAAATAACTCGCTTTTAGTATATTTTCTGCTTTAGCAGCTAGATGTGTTGGTAATGTTAGCGCAAAGTTATGTCTTTTATTGTGTAAACATTCGCGTTCATATGCTTCTGACTTTATTTGTAAATCTATAACGTCACGGCTACACATAGTATCACTTGCCATCTGAAGATAAAATTTTCGCGCCTCAGGCATTTTTACCCTATGCATAATTAGTAAGTTGGTGCTCCATCGAACATTTTTTGCGATATCTAGCAGGTCGGGGGATTCTGCATATTCGTAATAGAATTGACGCATATGTCGTAAATTTTGTTCTGAATATCCTCGCGCATTAGAAAAAATTTTCGTAAGATCGTAAGAAAGACGGGCTAACATTTGTTTTCCCCACTGATAGCGGTCTGCTGTTTTTGCAAGTAACTTTCCTAAATGCCAATACAGCTCAATGCTTGTGCGGGTTGCCTGTTGAAGAAATTGTTGCTGTGCACCTGCAATAGCCTGCTTTGCTTCTTCAAGCACCTTTTTATACTCTTCAAACTCGATATCTTTAGTCATTTCTCATTCCTAAAACTTTTGCTTACGCCCGTAAGCGAAAGCTTACCCTTGGCCTGCTATACACAATAAAAGATTCGCTTACAGCCGTAAGCGAAACAAATATAACATAATTATTACATATATTCAATTAATTGTAAATAGCCCAATAGTAATAACTATTGGGCTTATTGGGCTAGGTGCAGAATCTCGTGTCAAGTGCATCATTTGCCCTGCTAAGCTTTTGATAGATTCGCTGATTGTTTTCAAAACTGTGGATAATTCATCGTTTTCGTTTAGCTGAGCGATTAAATTTTGGCAAAATAAAAATCGTGCCAGGGCCTCCCAGGAAAAATGATTATGGCATTCAATTGCCAATCGAGTGTTGGAACATTTCTTGCGGCGTTTTGTATTCTAAACACTTTAATGGTCGGTTATTAATTTCTTCGATTAATTTAGAAAGGTGTTTCTGTTTTAGCTTTGCAATATCATAATTTCTTGGCAATTCTGCTCTAATCACGCCATTGCCATTCTCTACTGTCCCTTTTTGATAAGGCGATGCTGGTTTGCAAAAATAAATTTTGGTATTAAAACATTCATTGATCCATTCGTATTTTTTGAATTCAGAACCCTGATCAAATGTGATAGATTTAAGATGCTTTTTAATCGTTTTGACAGTGCTAATTAATGTTAATGCTGTGCCGCTTGCAGTCTTATCGATATTTTTTATCGCCACAATGAAACGCGTTTTACGTTCACGCAAGGTAATCAAGTTACCTTTGATACCTTGTTTAAACATCATTAAATCACCTTCCCAATGGCCGAATTCTTCTCGCTTATTGATTACATCTGGACGATTATTAATAAGTAAATCTTTTGGTACACGTGGCTTTCTTGCATTCCGTTTAACACGCCAAAAATGTTTACGTCTTAATTTTTCATAAAACATATTGCGAATGCCATAATCGCTGTAGATATAGCGATAGATTGTTTCATGAGAAATAATACAGGGTCCTGCATTTTCTAATTTAAGCCTGCCTTCGATTTGCCACGGAGACCAGCCTGCTTTGAGCCTTGAATGAATATAATCTTTTAAATTAGAATATTTATCTATTTTTCTTACTCTTTTGCGGCGATCAAGATAATTTTGATGAGCTGTTTCATTCCAATAAATATCTATGTCATGACGCCAATGCTTAAAGCTATTTCGTTTTAATTCGCGATAGATTGTTGAGCGATGAACACCTAATATTTCAGCGATTTTATTTTTTGGATACCGCCTTTCTAACATTATTCTGAGAAATATACGATCTTTCTCAGTTAAGTGATTATATTTTTTATTCATGGCATTTATTCAAGTTTAGACGCTTATTAACCCATTATCGGCAATATTTAAGAGGGATAGTATGGAGTTACTACTGCCCAAACCCGATCAATTTGCTTATCTTTATTAAGACGCCATATCCCACATACATAACGATGTCTTAATTCACCTGTTCTTTTATCTATAGATGATGAATAAAAATATACTGATATATGATTATCTAAACTTTCGACAATTTTTCTAATTTCAAAAGTTGTTTTTTCGTAATTTTCTTTTTGCCTAATTGCTTGGTTAACCAAATCGGAGTATTTCATATTAATTTCAATCGGATTTTTATTTTCATCACAAACACTAATGATTTCTTCAAAATCTTTGGCATAATAGTCATCAATCTTATCCAGATTATTGCCTTGCCAAATATTGGCATACATTTCTTTAAAATATTCTTCAATATTCATGAGGACTTCATCCTATTTAAAATTTTTTTCATGTTCCAATAACCATTGTTTCCGAACGATCCCACCACCATAGCCGCCAAGCTCACCATTTGTATTGATAACGCGATGACAGGGCACAACAATAGCTAACTGATTTGCTCCATTAGCACGCGCCACTGCACGAAACGCCGTAGGAGAATTTAGCAATTTTGCAATATCCAAATAAGAACGAGTTTCTCCAGGAGGAATTTTTTTTAATTCATTCCATACATTCTTTTGAAAAGATGAACCAATCAAGTGAATTGGGGTATTAAATATATATTTTCTTCGCTCAAAATAATCCGTTATTTCAGATTCAATACTTTTAATAATGCTTGTTTCGCCGGGAATAATCGCGGCATTTAATCTTTTTCTTAATCGTTTAACTTCATTTTCTAAACCGCGCCGATCAACAAACTCCAATAAATACAGACCATTTTCATCAGCTATAACAATCATTGGCCCAAGCTTAGTATCTAACCATGCTGCTTTTAAAATTAAATGGTTTGCACGTGTAGGGGCAGCTCCCATTATCTTTGAGAATGCATCACGAAAACCACTGCTAGATTCGTAACCTGTAGTTAATTGTGCATCAATGACCGCATTTCCCTCTTTAATATGTTTTAATGCTAATCCCATGCGTCTCGCTCTTGCATACTCAACAAATGTCATCCCAAAGCGTTTTTTAAATTGTCTTCTGGCAGTTGAAACATTAATAGATAATAATTGACGGAAATCCTCTTCTTTCCAGCGCTTCTCTGGATTATTTTCAATCGCTTTTATTAAAACTCTAATAACGTCGGATACCTGATTGGGATGAGACAAAGGTTGGCAGCGCTGACAAGGTCTAAAAGACGCAAGTAATGCTTCTTTAGCGGTTTTAAAGAATTCACAATTTTCTAGCTTTGGTTTTCTAGCAGGACAAGTAGGCCGACAAAATACACCTGTTGTTTTAACCCCCACATAAAAAATACCTTCATAGGCTGAATTTTTATTAATTAATGCCTGATAATATTCCTGCCGCTTTTTAAAGTCTAACATTAAACTGCTCTCTCACTTAGTAGATCAAAGCTTTGGTTACATTATAGTGAGTTTGGTATTTATTGGCGCCGAAATTCAGGCATTGATTTTCTTTGTGCAATGGTTAATTTATGATCAATAGCTTGTCGCGCTTCGCATGAGATTCTGCCTAGGCTAGAAAGCACAAAAAAGAGATACTACATTATCTTAATCAAATAATAATGTTATCTTATTAATAATGGACGATCGATTAATATAATATGGAAACGCAATGAAGAACTGGCATATCATAACCTTTTTTATTCCATTCTTACTTATTTCATGTGAAAGAACACCTGTACTTACTGTAAAGGCTGATGGAAATTACTCAGGGTCTTTTCATCTGAAGCCCTGTATTAAAGGATCGCCAGAGCCCGTTTTGATCGATCAGTATGGCAATGGAGAGACGGCTGCTTGTCCGTCAGGAAACATAGTTGTTCTAGTAATTAAAGGCGGCAAAATAATCCGGGTGCCAAATAAAAATGTAAAACTAGACAGAACTGGAGATGGCATACTTACAGGCATCATTGTGTCTGTACCATAAGTTAATACAGTATCGCTTGCCCTCTAATATCTGGTCTACACTTGATCAGGCAATTTGGAGCAGTCTTGTAAAACTGCTATTCACTAATCATTCTCTCTTTGATTTTATGCATTTTTTCAGCTGTGCTAAAGCCGTTTATTGGCAATCCAGAAGGATCTAATAATCCCAGTTGAACAAGAACACTGGCTTGATCCCAATAAATGTGCTCATGTGTAATTTTTAAATTGGAAAATCCAACAATTACCACCAAAGGAATTTCGACGCGCCTTCCTGTAGGTATAATGTCGGGTAGCATCCAACCTATTTCCGTGGAATGTGTAAATTTAAAAATAATTTCATCAACCAACTGGTGTTCATCGATGGTTCTGGACACAGGAATCATTTCAGCATCCGGTGGAAAAAACTTTCCTGAAGGAATGAGCGAACTATAAAAATTTTTAACACCCTCTAAACCAACACCGCCAATTAATGTTGGAATATTATTTATATGAGGATCCGACGTCATTGTAGCAATTGTTGTATCTAAATCTTTTCGCAGTTCTGCATCAACGTGTTTTTGGAATGCTTCGAGAAGCAGTTGTTTTGACTTCATAATGACATCCCCATATTGTTGTTACAATTACACAGAAGGAGCTCCAATAATTTCAAATTCAACCTCGATGTTATTACGTGTTGCATGCGAATATGGACAAATTTTTTCATGTGCTTCTTTAACAAGCGTTGCTAAATCTGCTTGTGACAGATTTTTATCTTCGACGCGCATTTTAACTGCGAGTGCAAAACCTGATGGCTCCCGTTTTCCAATTGAGACACTACAATCAACCTTTGCCTTCGATGCATCTTTTTTGTTTTGCTTACCAACAAAATCGAGAGCTCCTCCAAAACATGCTGCATAGCCTGTTGCAAACAAATGTTCAGGAGTAACAGTGTTAGGTTTGCCAGGTCCGCCCATTTCTTTTGGAACTGAAAGATCAACCTTGATAGAGCCATCTTGTGTCTCGCTATGACCATTACGTCCACCAACTGCTTTAGCAGTTATTGTAAAAAGTGGTTTTATCTTATCCATGTTCGATCTCCTTATCCGTTAATACTTACATCAATTTTTTTATCAAATAACAACCTATTAAATTATTACCATGCTCTACTCTTTCAAATTCGACTTTAAATCCTAGCTTTTGATACCATTCAAAAGCTGGCCAATCTTTTAGAGTAAAAACAGTAACAGCTTTACAACCTTTTTGTTTAGCCCATTCTTCTGCTTTTTGCACTAATGCCTTTCCATAGCCTTTATTGCGAAAATTTTCATGAACCCATAAACCGCCTATTTCTGCTGGACCAAAATTATCAAATCCAGAGATAGCAGCAATAATATTGTTATTATCATCGTATGCCGCAAAGAAGTACCCTCCTGTTCCAGATAAACCTCTTCCAGCTGCATACTTATTCATTCCGTGGTAAATGGCACCGTGATCTTTTTCAGTCGGATTTTCTATAAACACAATCGGTCTCATATGTATCTTATTTTCTCTTCTTTGAACGTTTCATTTTTTTATTAATAATGCTTTTAATGTTATTCCTTGGATATTTATATTCTGCTTCAAATTCCGCACCGTATATTCTCTTCAGTGCAGGTTCAGCAAGTTTTTTTACCACTTCACCCATTGTGATGCCTTTCTCTTCTGCGAGGATTTTTACAGTTAAATAAACATCAGCCTTTAAATTAAGCTGTCGTAATTTAAGTTTCTTCCTAGATTTTGCTTGCCTAAGCGTTAATAAACAACGTTGCCATTTATCATTAGCAACATGTTGATCAATCCATTTTTGGAGTGTTTTACAGCGCTTATCTATCATTTTAGTGTCTTTTGTAGTCCAATTAAAATGTGGCAAGCTTTTATAGGCTTCTTTGGCATCATAATAAGTATCTTCATCTTTAAACCATCCCTGCCCTCTTAATCGATCAAATCGAAATGCACGGGAAAAATAATTTTCAACATGTAGAAGATTTTTCGGTGTAACGCCCTCTTTTGGCCGCGCCATAAGATATCCTCTTATTATAGTCACACTCTGACCATTATATAATAATCGTCACTATCTGACTATTATTATTTAAGTCAGGTTGTGACGATTATATTATTAGATCAACGAGCACGGTCATGCGGAAAAATACGGTTATAAAAGCTACTTGATTTTAATCTATAAACTAGTTTCCAGCTTTAATCTCGTATCAATAGCTTTCGTCTTTCAATCCACTAGAAACGGTCATAAATTCTTTCAATGGAACACTAGGTCTTCCATGTCTTTGAAAGGAGTTTGTAAATTTTGTTCTATTACATGCGATCATCAACCGATAATTACCCAATGCTCCATAAATATAGAATAATATGCTAGCTATCTTAAAAGCATTTAATAAAGTTTTCTTTGATCCAAAAATCATATAATTTTTAAGACAGGCATCCATGAGTTGCGTGTATGTATCATCATCCTCTGTTAATCCATGGTGTTTTTTTGCTTGTTGCAAGCAGTTTATCAATGAGAAAAATGGGTGTGAAATCACTATTTCACCCAAATCAATGATTGTGATATCTCGGGATATATCCGCGATGAGTGTGTTATTGTCATTAAAATCGGGTTGAACTATAGTTTGTTTAATAAAGAAATCAGATAATTTTTTACATAAATTAATCACAGTCGGATGCAGTTTTTCTAGGTCGTTAATTTCTTTTTCTGAAAGACCGTCCTTTATCAATATATTTTTTTGTGAAAGCAATTGCTTGTATAAATCCGGCAATTTTTCTAATCGCCAATCTGGCACGCCTATACCAATAAAAATGTTGATATCATCTGCAACGGCTAACTGCATTGATGTAAATTGATTTATAGCCTTCCTAAACAAGGCCACATCGAATTGTTGTTTTAAAATTTTTCTTAATGATACGCCTGCATCTTTCATTAAAAAACAATTTAATTCAGTGTTATGTCCGATTACTTTTGGTACTGAAATGTGAAATTGATCATGCAAAATCTGGATAATAGTAAATTCTAATGCAAGTAAATCTGGTGTGTGTTTCAAATAAATGAAACCATCTGTTGTTACATAACGAATCACATAAGACCAAGGAGTGATTTGCACTTCTTCTGGCAGGCTACTTTTAAGTATATATCCGTGAGATGAAAGATATTCGCAACCCCACTGGATAATTTTTTTATTTAGATTATTATTTCCTATCATATATTTAAATCACAATAATCACGTTTTTCAATATAGTCAGGTTGTGACTACAATTAATTAAGATCCAATTATTCAACACATTCATCAATTTTAAAAATTTTTCTTGTTGCTATACCGGTGGTAAGGATACAACCCTTAAGTTGGAACCTTTTAATCATAATATAATTATCGTCAGCATATGACTATAATAATATTATATGTTATTAATTACCCTATTTAGTTTTTCAACAGTTCCAAGCGATGACGCTCTAAGCGTTTCACTAAACGTAAGATTGCCGCAACGGAATTCGAATGCACGTTTCAGCTCTTCATTGTGAAAGTAACATAACCAAATATTATTACCTAATGCTGGGTCAATATCGATCCCAATTATTTTGAATTCTTTTTTTAACTTAGCGATAAGAACAGCATTATTGAATGGTGCGTGACAACTGAGTACTCTTGAGAAGCCTAATATCATTGTATAGTTAAGTACTCTATCAATTAATTCTGAATAAATACCCTTCTTTCTATAATCTGAATGCACAGCAGTAAATTGCATATAATAACTATCATATGTTTTCTGCCAACCTCGCATCATTGCGATAGCATTTTCGTTTTTATCCAACAATAAATAATTGTCTTCCAATAAATTTCCTACTGAAGGTTCATTTAATATTTTCAGATTTTCAAATTCATGTTTGCTACGCAATTTCTCTTCGTCAAAAAACAATTCTAATGGTGAATGTTTTTGAAAATCTTTCGCATAGACATCCCAGAATTCATCAGTTTTCATACGTTTAAAAATAAACTTACTCTTAATTGGTTGAGTAAATGATTTTTCTCTAGCATTTTGTATTAATTTATTTCTAGCATCGTTATTGTTCATGATAAACCTTACAATCAAATAACTGTATTAACTTTTCAGGAGATGAGATTAATAATTCTTTATCCCTTTTTTTCAATCCTTTTATGTATTTTTCAATTTTGAGAGCTGTACTTTTGCAATTTTTAACTTGCCAGCATTGCGCGATACATACAGGTTGAAAACTTCTCGTATATTTGCATTTTATTGAGCCATCCAAATGCTCTCGGTAGCGTCGAGCTAATTCTGCTGTATAACCTGTGTAATAATTTCCATTATCACAAAGCAACATATATATAAAATAGTTGGAGCGATTGGTCATTTGATCTTTCTTCAATAAATTTTCACGTCGCACCATAGTGCTACTCAAACGTTTTCATTATGAAAATTACTTAACTGCGCTTAAACCCTCAAAGTAACTTTCTTCAATAGGTAAAGTTGTAACACCAATAGCTCTCAAACATTGCACAAATAAAATTGCACTGAATGTGCCCCGAGACATTCGACCTCGTAAATCCTCGACACTGATATCAACATTAATTTCCTTAAGCTTGCTTACAAGCATAGGATAATCAACGCCTCTTTTTGCTAATTCAGTTTTCAATATTTTAGTGACCACTTTTGCCCACGCTGGCTTAGTATCATCCTTGCTCATACATAAATTCTCAAAATTGTTAATTAACAATTTATATTAAATTAAAGCAATTTTAATTGCAAATTTTTGTTGACATAAATTGTTTATGTGTTATTATAATTGTGTATTAACAACTTATTGAGGTATTTTAAATATGTTTAGTTCAATCAGCTTAGACAATTTGAAAAGAATAGTTCCTTCGATTTTTACAGAATCTGGCTCTAGCAAAACCAGCGATAAGTACAAGCACATCTCAACCGCAAATATTGTAAACGGTTTGCTGAATGAGGGATTAGTACCGACATGGGCGACGCAGTGCAGAACGCGATTAATTGATAAACGCGCTTTTACTAAACACATGATACGCTTTCGCCATATCGACGCACGCCCCACACAATCCGGGTTATTTCCTGAAATTGTACTCATTAACTCGCATGACGGCTTGTCATCCTACCGTTTAATGGCTGGCGTTTATCGTCTTGTTTGTTCTAACGGGTTAATTGCTGGTAATACCTATGATGAAATTCGCGTGCGTCATCAAGGTGACATACTGGGCAATGTCATCGAAGGGACTTACCGCGTTATAGAGGACTCTAAAAAAATGATTGAGTCCGCAGAAAAAATGAGCACCCTAGCTCTTAGCAATCCTGAAAAGAAAATTTTTGCTGAAGCTGCACATTCTTTGAGATTTGAAAATAGCTCCATGAATGAGGCTATTGAACCAGTAAAATTATTATCTCCCCGCCGTTATTCAGAAATTAATAAAGACGATCTTTTTACTGTATTTAATGTGGTGCAGGAAAACTTGATCAAGGGCGGTGTTCGTGGATATGCGAAGGATGCAAACGGCTACCACAAACGAGTACGCACCCGCGCAATAAACAGCATTGATCAAAACACGGCTTTAAATCGTGCGCTCTGGTCAGTAGCTGAAAAAATGATGGCGCTAAAAGGAGCTTAAAAGGAAATGGTGATAATGAAATCATTATCACCACCTACCCCCCGCTAGGTAGGTCCCGTTAAAACCTGCCTAGCAATCACTTTAAACAACCAAGTAAGGAGTATTTAAAATGATGCAATCAATGGTACAAGAAAATTTGCCGCTGGTAAAAGAAATCGCCCTCTTTTGGCATATCGAAGATGTACAAGACAGAAGACCCGATTTGACAGACGAACAAGCCAGCGCGGTTTTACAACATCTTAAGCGAAAACATGATGCAAATATTGGCATTAACTGGGAAGTCATAGACATCGTGGCCGACATTTTATTTCCTGAAATTGAAACAGCAGCCCAAAGGGGGATTAATCATGATTAAATCAATACTATTTAAAATTTGCAGACCTGTTAAGACATTTTTAAAAACATACCACCGAAAAAATAACAGACAAAAAATGATGAAGGCCTATCTTAAAATTAAAGCTGGCAAATTTTGCGCTACCTACAATAAGGAAGTTACAGCATGAATAAATTTGAAGTCACTTTTAAACGTATTGAGGCATTTTACGAAACGATCACCCTTGACGCTTTAACAGCTGAAGAAGCCAGGAAAAAAGCCGATGCCTTGTCGTGTCAGGGCGCTATTGCATATGACTATTTTAAAGAATCTGATTTATTAGACGAGTATATTCTTAGAGTAGAAAAAATCAGTTGAGAAACGAAGGCTTACCGCCAGTGAAAAGCTGGCGGTATTGCTTAGCCAAGCTAATTTTAATAACCCTGAAGCACACCAGCCAATTTATTATATGTAGCATAGATGCTTTTTTTATAGGCGGTATTATGTACCCATGTGTGAGAATGGTAATTCCCAACTCCCTGCCAAATATCTTTACCTTGGGCGATACTTTGAGCGAGTATCCATGTGCCTACAAAAACATTTTTACAGGCATTAAATTGGATATCATCTTTCGTATAACCGTAGTCTGAAATTTTAGGCAGCCAAATACTATTTATTTGCATGATGCCGTAATCATAAGTGCCATTACTTTTATTTTTAACTGCCTCACCATTGCGCCCGTTTTCTTTTTTGATAACAGACAGTATCAAGGTGGCCGGAACGTGAAAATAAATTGCAGCTGTATTGATGCATTCGACGGGTGCGCCATTTATCATTATTGGCATCATGCTGAGTTTACCTTTAAGCAGACTGTTTTTGACTGTTATGCGTCTGCCAATCCTTGTCTTTAGACAAAATGTATTGCGCAGCTTGCTCAAAAAAATCATCTGTTTTTTTGACATTCGCCCATTCGCAATACTGTTTGATTTCATCCATAATATTTTTTTCAATGCTAATACGTAGTTGTTCCTTCTTGGTATTTTCTTTTGCTTTGATGATCGGCATAAATGCTCCTTATTGTTTGTCAAAGAGTTTAGTCTTCAATTGGCTAAAATTTCAGGCGAAAAATTTAGATTCTTTGCCTAAAAGTTAAGGCAATTCTTTTATAAAAAATAGATTGTAAATCTTCGTTTTTTAAATTAATTCCGTTAGTCTTAGAAAAATAAGGGCACACATGTCGCACCAATTGGGTGCAATAAAAAAATCTTTTGAAACATTGAGTTAGGTTAAAGTGACTGCAAAATAAAATTTTCCACTTTAAAAATGCTTTCGGTGCCACTTTGGTGCCGTTAAAAATCACTTTTTCATGTGTGTTTATCTGTAAAAACCGCATTGTTCCATCCTTTTGGTGCCGAAACGGCACTTACTTTTTATTATTTGTGTCGAAGCGGCACCGCGCTAGAATTCTTTTTCACCCTCATCGGGAAACAGTTTTTTCATATGAGATAAAGCTTGCTCCTTACATTTTTTTAAAAGGAGCTCAGCTTTATCATCATTTTTTTCTAAAAATAGTTCGGTAAACGATCTTACAATCAAAAGCGATTCCAGCGTCCAGCGAATGTTATTTTTCAACATATCCATCATGAAATTGAGATCGTTTACGCCACCTTTTTCTGAATTTTCTTGATTGGAAGCTTCCTCAATCCTAAACCCCAAATCCACCAATTCTCTGATAGATTGAGCAACCGAGCCTGTCATTTTGGCTTCAGTTCTGACTTTCAGTTTTTTGACGACTTCATCATAAAATCGGACATTAATGCGCTCCATAGAAGACTCCTAAATTTAAATTTCTCGTTCGACTTGATTCGTTTTTTGCTGGATTTTCATATTGTCTTGATACGATTTTTCGTTGTGAATTAACTTAGCCGCGTTCTGGAATTTTTGTTTTTCTTCCATCGATTGCTGCTTAATCAGGCTCATCCCTGCTTTGAACAAGACGTCCTCTTTTTGATGTTGGGAGTAAAATTGTTGGAAAGGAATTGCATTTTTAAAATCGTTTCGTATCTGTGATTCGCCTTTTATTTTTAAGAGATCGTTGTAATCATATTTCGCGTGATTTTTAAGATCTGGCACCATAAAACTGACATTTTTTTGGTGGCTTTGAAGACGCTCTGCTGCCTCACGAATCGTTTTATCGAGCGTTAAATCTTTGCCATCGTAATCAAGACAAATAACAATATTCTTCGGCAACGTGGCAAGGTCAATGGCACCTAAAAGTTGTTTGCCGAGCAAACTTTTAACAGGAATGTCTGGTAAAGCTTTAGCAACTGAAAGCGCGGTCACTGTTCCTTCCGCTAATATGACAGTATCCTTTTTTTCACCTAAATTAACGGCAACGCTTCCGCCTTTTTTGGCACCAAAGGTTTGTTTTCCGACGGCGAGGTAAGGTACTTTATTACCAGATTCACGATCCAAAAAAATAGTTTCCGCTGAAATAATTTCATTGTTTTTGTTGCGTACCAGACTTACCAACGCCGGCAATTTTTCTTTATTGATGGATGAATAAATTCCCGGATGAAAGCGAATGTCCTCGGTGATTTTCATGGTAATAGGATCAATCCCGCGATGTTTTTTAAGGTAGATTTCAGCCAAGGTACCCGCAATAGAAATACTTTCTTTCGCGATTTTCTTGGCCTTGGCTTGCATTTTTTTCTGATAATCGGTTTCCTGGATTTTCGATTCCTGGATGTCTTTTTCGATTGAAGCAGACGATTTTGTAGTGAATTTTTCATGGACAGATGGCACAATCCCTAACCATCTAGCAGCAAATTCAATAGCCTCTTGCTTGCTCATATTGCATTGTTTTTCGATGAAAGAAAGCATAGATCGTCCTTTGGAATTATTCTCTGAAAAGTCATTCCACCATCCTGCTTTCTCGCCCTTGATAGTGAGCGAAAGGCTTCCTTGCTTACTGCCAAATTTTAAATAATGACCGCCGCGAATTTTGGGTTGACCCAATATTTCAATAGCCAGGTGTTCTGCATTGGCATTTAAACCTTCTTTAATGCGTTGCAAATCGTAAGAAGGTTTGTTTTCATATTTGACTTGCTGGATATTGTTGGAGTTTATTTTTTTGGGTGATAGTTTATTTTTATGAGATCGAGGATAATCATCTATTACTTCAAGAGCACTTAATTTTTCACCTCTATTCGAAAAGATTCGTTCCCGCAGTTGATGTTTATCATCCGTGTAGATACGTAATTCATTTTCAGGACGGGTTAATGTTACAAGAAAGGTCTTGAGGTTCATTAAGTTTTTGCGATAACTTTCAAATAAAGCAAGTACCGTGGAATATGTTCCACCTTGCGCACCATAGGCAGTCACCGCATAACCATGGTCCCAATGCTGCGATTTTTGATCCTTGCCATTAAACGTATGGGTACTACCGTCTTCTCGAACCACCGTAATTTTGTCATGGTCAATAGCAGTCACATTGGCAAATTCAGAAGAAAAGACCTGCTCTTTGCGGTCAGTTCTCATCCAAACCATTTTATCGCCCACTTTTAAACTGCGTTTTTCTTTCCAAAATACTTCTATCTTTTGATTACGTTTTTGCATTGATTTTGGAATCGGCCACAAGATATCTTCCTTTTCTTGTTCCATTTTGGATAATACGAGCAGGTTAAGTTTGGGATCCACCGCCTTAATGGTGAAATAGTCTCCTGCCTTGATCTCTTTGCCCACGCCTTCCGTAAATCGCACAATGTATCCGGCTTTAAAATTTTTGGATGACGAACGTTCCACCGCCGTCATATTTTTTGCGACTAAAACTTGAAAAGTATCACTCGGCCCTGTCAGTTTTCCTTTTTCTTCTAATTGGTTTCTCACCTCAAAGTTAACGGCTTTCCGGTCTTCATGACTCGGGGTAATAATTTGCACATTTTCGTTTTGGGCAAGTAAGTCGACATAATCTTTGGCTATGGCTTTGACTCTTTTTTGATACGATAAATTCTCCTCACTTTTTCTAGCATGAATTTTGGGGGTTGTTTTCTTGACATTTTTTACATCCTCTTTTTCATCTTTGATTTCTATCACGGCTTTTCCAAGGATCGAAAATGTATTCGCGACATCCATTTGGTACACCGCTTTGACGGCTTCTTTTAATACTTCATTTTTTTGCCGACGAATTTCTTCCAGACGAATAACTTTTTCATTTAAGATTTGTTGGATGAGATGATGAGGTTTTCCGGCTTCCACCGCTCCCAATTGATGCGGGGTATCACCCGTGGGAATGACTTGCCGAAAATTATACTGATGCGCCAAGAGAAGAATGTCGCGCATTTTGCGGTTTGAAACCATAGACGCTTCATCCACAATCAAAATGGTTTTATCCCATTTTGTTTTTTCATAATTGGCATGATGCATATCCAATAAAAATCGATCAATCGTTTGCGCAGGAATACGCCGTCCTCGTAATTCCTTTACTGCCTTATGTGTAGGCGCTATGCCTTGAAGGGTATAGCCTTGTTCTTGAAAAATATCTTTTGCTGCCAACACTTCTGAAAGTTTTGCCATCATCGTCGTTTTACCCGTGCCCGCTCTTCCTTGAATCGTCAATACACGATCTTTGCTTTGCATAATTGTCTTAATGGCCGCAATTCGTTCTGCATTCAAAGAGGTTATTTGAAGATGATTCTCCACCTGTGCTAAAGACGCTATCGATGACAATCTTCCTTGATCTTTTTGAGTGAGTTCCAAAATCTCTTTTTCTAATTTGAGCGCCTCTTGCGTTGTCCAAAGAACACCATTATTTCCCATCCCTTTTAATAAAATACCTGCTTTTTCCATAGCAGAGAGCGCTTGCAGTAATCCTTCACGATTTACTTTTCCGATCGCATGCGACATGGCAACTTCCATCAAGTCTTTATGATCAAAACCAGCGTTCCGTTCGGCTAAATGCCTCATGGCATAATCGACCGCATCGATAGCCGCTTTTGATAATGTGTTTTTATGACCGCCTGTCTTTTGAATGGCTCCTTCCAATATCTGATAAAAGGAAGCCAAGTGTTTTTTGACATCGATTGAAAATTGCAAAATCTCATGTGCATTTAATTTGTCACCGGATTTTTTTTGAAGGGACTCCAATAATGTCTGTTGATTTTCGGTATAAATGCTGACTCGTTCTGGTTGTTGCGTAATTTGAAAAAATTGCCGTTGGTGAGTGGTGAAAGATGATGCAGGCATATCCGCAATAAATTCTTTGGCTTTCACATGGGCTAATTGATGAGGCGTTCCCGCGTAAGCATACTCAAAATGCGTTTGATAGGGTTTTGAAATATCAATTACGAGAGGAGTCCCTTTATCGCGCACTAATTTAACGCGACTTCCTCTCATCGCTGCTATGGTAAATTCTTCACCTTTTGTGACATTCGCATATTTCATGGACCGCAAAGAAAACAAGCGTTCTCCCACTCCCCATTCTCGTTTTTCTAATTTAAAAACTTCTAAACCTTTTTCAGGTTTCCAGTGAATAATTTTATTGTTGGAACGCTTTAACAAAATTTCGTTTTGCTTTTTATCCACACCAATTATTTTTACATATTCGCTTTGCGGTAAAGTCGCGAGTTGTTTTTGACTGATACGGACAAAAGCCCCCACCTCATAAGAAGATGCCAGCATTGCCCGATGCACGGGTACAAATTGCGGAATCAAAACATCAATCGTTATACCTTGTTTTAATTTTCCGGTATTTTTTAATTCGTTATGGGCTAACACATTTAATTGAGAGGTTTCTTTTTTGTTGTTCGCGACAAGATACACACCGCGATGATCTTTAATGCGCCCGAAGTGATTTACCATGGCATGAAATCGGTCTTCTTGGCTGTTTACCTCGACAATATGATTTGAAATTTTGGTGAAAGCGGCAGACACATCGGCTTTTGTAACATCTAACCGTAATGAATTTTGCTCTTCTTTTAATCCTATTATTTTGATGCCAGCCTCAATAAGATAATTTACATCCACTCCTTTTTTCTGCGAGGACAATACATTCTTTTCCGCGTAAAATACCATTTTGGTATTTTTGTGCTGTCCCCATTGTAGTAATTGCGCCTGTTCTTTTGCTGAAAGTAAATGCGCATTTTCGATCAGCAAGGCATCTGGTTTTTTAACCTCATTTTGATTTAAAAATTGTGATGTTGAATAATGAGGAATAATAGTATCCACAAAAAGAGATTTGAATTTTTCCAAAAATGTCACTGGCTCACTTTTTAAATCTGATGCAAAGTGTTTGCTGGTAATTAAGTTTGGACTTACGATGGCAAGTTGCCATTTTTGTTTTTTACCAATCTCAATGAGTTCTTTTGAAATTAATTCCTTTGCCCTTATCCCTCCAACCAAAATATGCTTATCATTTGACAGTAGTGTACTTACGGCATTGAACTCTTGGCTTTCATTATTAAATTTCGATAAATAGTTTTGATTTTTTTCAGTATTGATTTGAATAGTGTTATCCTGCGTTAAACAATTTTTTATTGTTTTTTCATCCTTCAATGTTTGATGGGACATCAAATATGATTTTCCTTCCCCATTTTCTAGGGACAGTAATTCTCCTTTTTCGACCAATTGATCCACTGCGCGCAGCAATTCTTTGACGTCACATTTTTTGTGAATCGCTATCTCGGATGCATCCAAAAGCAATTCTTCAAGTTGAAATGTTGTTTTAAATTGGGCGATTGCATCAATGGACGCTTGAATGATTTGAGTTGCCGTTTGTAAGGGTTCTAGAGTGGGTGTTTCATTTTTCTTCGATAAGCGTTCTTCAGCCTCTTTGACTAAAGCTTCTCCATTAAACCTAAGCTTTTGACTTTCATTCTGCCATTTTTCAAAAAGGGATACGCGATCGCTCTGTACTTTATTCTCTCGGGTATTCAAGGTAGCGACTTCTGCTGCGTTGGGCCCTGAAAAACCTTTTTCTTTTAAATATTTTTCAATTTCATTTCGCCGCTTGGAAAAGTGTTCAATGACTTCATTCGTGACACCTTTTATTTGAAAGACCCCTGTCTTTTCATCAATGACAATTTCATACCCTAATTGTTGAACCTGAAAGGCAAGTTCCGTTTCATAGAGTTTCCCAAAATAGCGTTTATGGTGTCTTGCTCGTTCAAAAAATCCATGAATTTCACCTTGCGTGTCTTTATCATAGCGCCCGATTTTGGACGCCATCGAACGCCATTTTCCGTCCGTTCTTTCAGTCAAATTCATGACAACACTATGGGTATGCAATTGAGGGTCTTCTGCACGAGAAAGATCATGATGAAATAAAGCCGCGATCATATTTCGCGTGCGATTATAAGAAACGTCACCTCCTGGACTTTTAATACGCGCTTCACTACACCCTCTTTCAATTTCAGATAAAGCGATATGGACAGCTTTTCGATGCGCCTCAACCAATCGCTTATCACCCGCAATGAGCGCCATAAGAGAGACGGATTTGGGTGCGCTAAATGTTAAATCCCAACCCGCACGGTGTATGATTTTATCATCCACTTTTTTTCCAATGATTTCGCCATTTGGCATGATTCCTTTTAACAATTGGGTAAATTGCGTTGTATCAATTGCGCCTTGTAAATTTAATTTGAAGGAACCTCTTCCAAACCATTCGCTCTTTAAAATCCCTTCTTCTATCGTGTAATAATTATCCGTCGCCGCATAATAGTGGCTTGCATCCGTCACATTTTTAACAACACTTGTCGATAACATATTTTTATTTCCTTAAATATCAGTTACATCCATCACTTTTTCTTCTTCTATTTCGTTCACGGAAACTTTCTTTTTTTTCTGGGATTTTTTAGGAAACGCTTCAACTGCATTCTTCTGTTCAAATTTTTTGATAAGTTCATCGACTTTTTTTAATTTATTTTCATCTATCGTTCGACTCACAAATCCAAAATTTGGCCGTTTTCTTTCTTGATAAATAAAATCAACCTGTGTGATAGGATATTTTCCAGGTAAACGAACAAAAGCATGCAAATTCCCAAGCGACAGAATTTCAGAAAAACTGATGACAGGTTTTCGAGATTCAATCCGATTAATCGAAATACCATCGCGCATGGTATTTGCGCCGTAGGAAATCCCTTCCCGCACTTCATCAAGAACAGATTCACCAAAATTATTGGCAGACCATTTAGCCATATCAGGATCGGGTTGCCGAAACATAAAACGCGTATTTAAAAGCGACGAAATCTCACGTGCACCATCTTGTCCATAGAGTTTGGCTAATTGCGCATAGTTTTGAATTCCTATGACGACACAACCACCAAATTTTCGCGATTCCGATAAAGTCTGTGTGAGATATGGCAGAGGTTGCAGACTTGTTAATTCATCTAAAATTAACCAAATGCGACGTTTTGGATTCGGTGTCAAGCTTAATAGCGCATTGACCGCGATATCCATCCACGAGGTAATCAGGGGTTTTAGCGTTTCGTGTCTGTCACCCAATGACGTAATAAATAACCAATTATTGCCTTTCTCATTTTGGATCCACTGTCGGATGGAAAAAGCATCTTTCCCATCTCGCACATACTTTAAGCTTTTAAGATAAGTCGCTAAAACAGACTTAATTGAAATGGCTGTTTTTTCCGCTTTATCGGAGACTAAAACCTCCGCTTCTGTGCCTTTCAGATATTTCTGAATTTGATTAAGGTCTGCTGTCAGTAAATAACATAATAATTTAACGATACTTCGTTCAGGATCGTTTCGCATCTCAAAAGCCGCGGCTGAAAAAATAGTTCGGGCCGCATTCACCCAAAATGGATCTTGTGTTGATGAAGGCATTGGGATTTGCGCTGCGGCTAAACTATCAAAATCCGCAGAATCACGACACTCAAGCCACAAGTCCCATTCTTTTCCACGCTCATCCAATGGATTTAATAAAATGTCTTTTTTGGGATAAAAAAAGTCTTCTAAAAAACTACAACTTTTATCATAAATAATCGCCCTATCGCCCCTCATTCTAATTTGATCCAGTAATTCTTTAATGGCATTCGATTTACCCGTCCCTGTCGTACCATGAAAAAATACATGTGCTGTTTCAGAATTTTTAATCAAGGGCAACTCTGCTAAGAGTAAATCCGAGGCGGCTTTGTCTTTTTTAATTAACTTGGCTGTTTCATGGCACATTTTGATATGATCACCTTTTAAGTGGTAATCTTCGCTTTGGCTCTTTCCTCGTTTTTTAAGCCAATAAAAAAGAACTGAAAACACAATGACTTTGATCAGAAAACTAATTAAGAGAGCTTTTAAAAATACGATGATCATGTCATTCCAAGCGGTGAGAATAAAAGGCGCTTTCACGATTTGCTCAGAAAGTACTTTCGTGATTTCGCCATTTGGATTAATGAAGTTTTGCTTGGCAGTCGCACTCACTAATACATTAAAATGCGCAATCAAATATTGCCAACATAAATACCGTTGATATTCACTTGAAAAGTAATACGTGAAAAAAACACTTGTACCAATAAAGACAATCAAACTCACTGAACCCACTTTACTTAAGACTTGATTCAGCATCCGAAGGTTATGCAAAAAAATTTGTCCGCCACGGGTGAAATGTTTGATGTCCGATTCGTTTTGTGTCATAAAAAAATTCCTCTCATGCTTTGGTATCAATGCCATTCCACATATCAGACACTAATCCCTCATGTCGATTTTTTGCTTCTTGCGTTTTCACGAGCGATTTTTCTTTTTCACCGTCTGTTAACACATTAGCTGATTTTTCTCCTATGTTTTGTTGGCTCTGGGATAACATGGTTTCGGTTTCTCGCTTTGCACTCGTATCCAGGATATTTTTTTCTTGCAATCCATGACTTTGGGATTCTTGTTTAATATGCGAAACATGGCCGTCATAGGTTTTTCGAATAGAATTTTCTTGATAAATACGATGATTATTCCTTTCATATGCACCATGAATTCCTTCTTTTGAAGTCGCAAGGCCATGGTTCCAATTGGATTCCAACTTTGATTTATACTGTTCGGTAAATTGATTCGTATAATATTGTAATAAATGAGGGTCTTTATTAATGGCTTCAATAGAACGAGCGCCCATCCTACCCTGACCATTCGTTCCTGGCTGGTTCTCAAACCATCGGCTAAATTCCTGAGTACCATTGATCTGAATGGACGCCGCATGTTCTTCAACTCGGGCGGCATTTTCTCGCGCGCTTTGCGCTTCTTGATAGTGGCTTTGCATATCTCGACGGGCGACATCTGACTTATCAAATGAAGCGCCCATGTTATCGACTAAGCGATTCGCTTCCTCATTATTAAATCGTAATGAATGATCTTTACTGGCACGCGCCACCATATCAATGTTTTTAGAATAATTGGTATCATGAATATAATTTTGTGCATCGGAATACACAGCCCCTTTATCCGTACCACCGGTGTGACTTGCGGACCGTGACATTCCTGCTCCTGCCGATCCGCCAACATAAGCTTGGACTGGAGAAAGAGAATTCGATTTTGTTCCAACTCCAACACTTCCTGACACCTTGCCATCGACATAGGCACTGGAAAGAACACTTGCTGCATCATGATAGGAAAGATGATGACGGTCCGCGAAATCTTGCGTTAAGCGATCATTTTCGGAAATCGCTTTCCCGGCTGACACATTAGAGCTCACACTCCATCCTTCACCACTGGCACCCGTCTTTCCTAAGTGATGGCTTAAATCATACATATTTTTAATCGCGGTTTGTGCCGCCTGACCATAGGAAAGACTATCACTCACGGTTGCGCTTTCTGCTTTTTCGACTTGATGGGCATAAGAACTTCTTAATCCATCCATTAAATTAATGGATGCGCCTAAATTCGAAAGTGAGCTTCGCATGTCCATCACGTGCGACCCATCTGCTGCCACACTTAATAAAGAGCCTCCCGCTAATTGACTGGTCATCATGCCGGAAGAAACTCGGCCACTCGTATCCACATGATTAGCAGATACATTATTCACATTGTGATTGCCTAAACTCGTATTACCGAAACTCAAATTGCCCGTCACTGCTTCATTGACTGCACTACCAACCGCCGCCTGAGTAACACCCGTATCATTTTGCACCCCATGCGATAAGACTTTATGCATGCCAAAGACAATGCCGCTTACCAAAAATGGAACAGCCATCGATAATGTTCCTGCAAGACCCGCAATATCGGAATTAATTTGTAATAAACCCGACATCGCTTTTAAAGAAGTGAAGCCATTCGCAGCCGAAAGGCTTTTTGATTGCGCATCATAAGAAACCATCAAATTAATGATGGCGTACATCGGTGCCCAAAGATGCACCCACAGCAAGGAAAGTGCGTAATTTCGTAGAATCATGCCGCCAAATGGAAAAGGCGTCAGTAAAACCACAAAAATAAACGAGCCATAGAGTAGCGCTTCCACCGCGATTTTTAATTTGGCGAGCCACTCCGCAGCCATCTCGCCTGTGATTTTATTGGTTAATCGTTTTTGTTCTTGTGCCCTTGCAAAAGTATAGGATTCTAATGCGGCGGAAGCGTCTAATTTGGCACCCATGCCAACAACTCCGCGTTGAATCGCATTTGCCATTAAATTTTGTTTCATGAGATCTTGCGCGGATTCTGAAACATTCGTGAGATAACGATAACTCATAGGGAGATCAATCAAGATTTGTGCTTTGGCTTTTTCTTGCGATAAATTGGGATAAAGACGTTGACTGTAATCTTGAATGGACTCATCAATCACTTTTTGCCAATCGGTCGTCAAATTTTTTACGCCGTCTCTACAGGTCGTGACTTGTCCGTTATAGATAAAGGCCCTTGCAGGCGAAGCATTCGATGCGACAAAACCCCAGAGATCATTCGCATTCAGCAAATCATTAATAGAATATTTGTTCAGCAAGATATCGTAGAAAACACATTGATGAATAAACTCTTTTAAATTCCCATCAAATACCGCATCGTTAATCTCAAATTGATTGGCCATGGTCATAAGACGCGATGCAAATACCATCCCTGTTTCGTGATAGGGCATATAATCCGGCATGGTGAAATTAGTTTCTAAAGATTGAGTCAGCGCATCATCGATCGCACTCGTGTAACTTGCAAGAACTGCAAGAGCGAATGGCACATTGTCTACTGGATACCCCATATTGCCATTGACACGATCGAGGACGGTGACGCTAACCCTCGGTGTAAAAAGAAGATAAAAAGACACGTAAAAAAGGCCAAACCATTTGATTAACACCATTAAACTGCGTTGGGTGATGAAGCTATAACAAACCGTCACAATCGCTAACAATAATGAGATATTAAGCAATGAGGAAAATGTGCTTGTGCCAAAAAAGGCGACAATCGCATTAAAATATTCCCACATTAATTTTCCATCGCCATAAACCACAACAGTAAAGTTAGCCATTTTTTATTTCACTCTTATTTCATTTTGCGATTAAGAAATCCCACACTAAGTAGTTTATTTTTCACAACAGCAAAACGTTCTGATGCCATGCAGTCAAAGAATGTAGTTATCAAAAAAAATCCTATTGCGAGACTAAAAATCCATCCTGAAAATACTAAATACAAATTCGATGTGGTGAGGGAAGCATGTGTTCCATCGTCCCAACCTCTCATAAAAGCATAGGTGGGAGTATGGATTAAAAATTGCAGACAAGGCCTGTAACAAAATTGAAAAATAACCCAACTTAAAAGAAGCCCAAATCCTAGTAGTTTTTTGTTTTGCATATTTTTCACTCCTATTTAAATAAAATTATTTCAAGCCCTTCGCCCAAGCTAAAGAATCACCCAATTCCGTCGATAAATCGCCTGCTAGCATTTTTTCAATCATTTGGGTTTTTTCGATTAATTGAATCGACATAGCCATGCGGCTATAAGCGTTCTTTTGTTCTTCGCGAAGTTCATTCAATTCTTTGTCGATATTGGGTTGAATGTCTTTCAATATCGATTCAGGATAATGGGAGGAGGCAATATTCGCTCGAATAATACGAAGCGATTCTTGTAAATACTGGAAAATAATATCGGTTGCAATAATATCGGCATACCCTGAAATATCAAGCGCGTCTTTATCTTTAGCGTAAGCGACTTGCACATTCAGCATTTTATAAACAGGTAGACTGGTTGCTTGCAATAAGCCAATTTCTTCTTTAGTAAGTGGTGTATCATCAATGACTTTATTGACCATATCATCGAGTAAACTTTTAATGCGCGCGCCAAAGGCATTATCTGCTGTAATCGTTATTTTCATTTCTTTATTCGGTTGCTGCATCAAGCAGCCGTTTTCATCCAAGGTGTCGCATTTATAAATCGTGACATCACCTCCGACCAAAAGCGCGTGAATCAAATTATTTTGGTCTTTATCCATGAGACCTGATAAGGGCGTGTAATTGACAGGTGCATCATCACTGGAACCTTGTTTGGAAATAATGACAGTACCTGATAGCGACATAAAAAATTGCGCTAATTCATCATCGCCATTCAATAAATTATTTTGTTTAATGACTTTCCAGACAACGTTCCCGCTATCAAATACCATGTTTTTATAACGTGGATCATTTCTCGCTTTATCCATAGTGGAATTAAATTCATCACCCACACCACATTTTTGTCGCGCTTGCGCCCAGTCATCAAATAAGCCGCCTTTACTGCCGCCGATATCACGACAAATTTGTTGTTGTGTTGCGCGCGTCCGGGGCCACGCTCCCCCGACGAGCGCTTCTGCGGTTTCACACGAATTAATATTGGCACGATTAATTTCGGATGCTTTGTCATTAATGTACTTCATGACATTGGCAAGTTCTGGTGTTGCAGTTTCCATGGCGAGTGTAAACGCATAGCCTGCCGAATTATTCATGATGTTTTGCATTAATTTCACTAAATCATCGTATTTCACAAAAGAAAAACCACCGGTATAAAGATCAATCCCGCCGCAACCTGCCCGATAACTCGGCAATTCAATTTGGACAAGTTGGACATTCCTAACAGGGGTTCGGGCAAAAATGCTACCGCCAGTGTAAAGGCCTGCCTGCTGTCCCTGATAAGCATGAGGGGCAGTGATGTTGGATGAAAAACCTAAATTATTAAAATAAGTATTTAAATCATCATTGACACCATTTGCATAACTTATCGCCGCATAAAAAATAAGAGAGACAAATGAGATGATTTTTATGAGCAATATTTTTTTCATGGCACATCTCCCTCAAAATGTGTGATCAATGCCATGATGTTTTTCTTGATTTCAGATTGGCTCGTCAATCCCGTAGCAATGCGGATTGCTTTGTGAGTTGATGGGTTCACTAAAAATAATGTGGGTTCAACTGTCACGTTGTAAATTTGCGCTTCTCCCTGATCGGTATAAGAATCCGGAAATTCAGGAAGCGGTATGCCATCAGTCGAGATCGGCAAAATATTAAATCCATAGGTGGTTCCAAAATCTTTTACGATCGGTGCAAATCGCTGGCAATAAGGACAGGTACTTCGATAGAAAAAATAAAGTTGATAATCTTTGGCCAGCGAGCGAACGATTTTTTCTTCCGCTACATGATGTTGATCGTACTCCACTTGTTTGGCTAAATTATTCGTTGGATGAAGGAGCGAATAATTTAATTCTGGATTTTGGAGTAAGACAGCCTGCCAGCTGTGATTGAATTGATTGGCGTGATTGGCAAGTTCATTTTGAATAACAATATAATTTCGAACATTTTCCTGTGTCGGATGAAGTACCGCATTATTTAAGGCGCGTTGTACTGTTGCGCGCACCGCATTCATTTGGGCATTGGGGTCTTCTTCATTATTATTCTCATCATCAGATTCTTTGGGATCGTTATACCAATGCCAGCCTTTGGCATGTTCATTGAAATAACCATTTTCATCCGCATAAGAGACAGTAATGTGCGTAAGAATAATAAGGCACAAAAATAACTTAGGGAGAATATTAGCCATGCGGAGTTTTCTCCTTGGCCCATGCTTGCGATTTGTCTTTAACCCGCTCATCAAGTTTCGTCGGATCTTCAATTTGAGCTTTTTTGGTGATGTCAGCATATACTTCACTGAAATTGATTTTTTGAAGATCGAGTTTCCCAAATTCATCAGGCGTTAAGCCACGACAATCCGGATTGTCATAATTTCCAAACGAAATATGCAATTGATCACGACGGCCATTTTCCTGGATGATTCGCGCGAGTTTTGAAGGAAATACGCAATACCGTTTTTTATGAGAACAAAGTCCCAAGATGCAATCATCATCGCTATCAATATAAGTTGTTAATCCTTTTTCTTTTGCCTCACCTAAGTCTTTTGCTTCCTGATCGCATTGCGCAAGGTGTAAGTCCACTCCCCATCCGTCATCGGAACAACAATTAGCAAAATTTAAGAAATCTTTATTACAGGATTTGACTTGTCCGCTAAAAATAGGAAATTGCGAGCTACTATTGATGTTGTAGTTTTTCGCTGCTTCATTAACTACCGATAAACCAGTGACACCTTTTTGAAAATCAGGATCGGCCTGCTTTTGTTGTTTGACACAATCTCCCGACAAACAATAGGTTTGGCCATTACAAATCATACCAACATCGGTGCATTGTTTGATGGGACAGCGAAACGTTTGCTGATACAGTGTGCAACCGCTGTCATTACGATTTTCGCATATGGAACTTACCTGTTCACAGCCTTGATCGCGATAGGTTTGACAGGTATTGGTATCACCACCTCCGCCACAGATAAAAGAATCTTCTTTTTCCCAACACGATCGGGTGACAGGAATGCCCTGAAATTCTTTGGTCGCGTCTTTTGATATGCAGTGTTCTTCTTGGAGCGTACAGGTTTTTGTATTTTCAAACGCCGTGCAATCATCTTGCCACCGATCTTGTGGTTCATAAACAATCTTGGATGACACCATATCAATCTTAATGGTAATGCTATGTCCGCTCGAGATATGAAAATCGAGATTTAAGCCATTATCACATGAGGGAAAATTAAGATAATCAAGGTTTGCACGGCCTTCCCTTGAAACGATTTTCCCCGATAAACTCTTGCAATCAATGTTATTAGGCAGGAGACCTTCTAATTTAAAACTGGCATCATGCGGCCCTAGAAAATTGATATGGCCCGTGACGGCATTGACATTAATTCCTGCGTAATTATGGTCCGAGACATTTAATTTTGCTGTTAAGTAATAATGGGTATCGACTTGATGAGGAATAAGATCAATATTTAATGTTTTGCGACAATATTGGGTAACAGTTTTGGGTGATTCCTCACAAATTTTAGTATCATAATTCGTTGTGCAACTCGTCTGCTTGGTGCAATCGCCAAACTGACCGGTAATGACATCATAAACATCATCTGCCCGCTTTTCGATATGTTGAATGGTGGGAGAAGCAGGATCAATGGGATAATTAAATTGCGCCTTTCGCTCATCCATGCCCTCTTGAATAGTTTTGCCCATCGTTGAATGATCTTTTGCATTTACCCCATCATTCCTTAATTGGGCATCATTGTTGGCATACTCGCTCTCCTTTGGATTGGGCGTGTAATTTTGAATAAAATTTTCTGGTTTAAAATTTTGTAAGGCAGTGCAAGATTTTCCTTGAAGGGCAACGGCCGTATTAACCCCTTCGTTAAATCCATGATTGAAATTATCATCCGCGAAAGCGAGACCCTGGTTCATCACCTCTAAAAATAAAAATAATACGATGTATTTTATTTTACGACGCATGGGTCTCTCGCAATTTAGTTAACGCAAGTAATACCGTGGAGGAAAGCGCATCTTTCCGGTCAGCGATTTTTTTAAGTGCATAAGATAAAGTGACATTGCCGTAGACAACGTCATATTCGTCGCGACAGGTTTGTGTAGGCAAACACTTTTCATTATTAGCAACAACGACTGCCGGCACCTTATCAATCTGAAAGCGTTGAAATAAGGTTGGGTTCAGTTGCACACCGCCTCTATTATCCTGAGTAAGCGTGCTCACTTGTTGGATGGTCTCTTTAAAGGAATTATGAACTAACCCACGAATAATAAGTGGCGCTCCAATTTCTTGGGCTGCATTCATCCATTCTTTAATGCTTTCCTTTGGCATCGAAAATGAAACAAAAATATAAATGTTTCCTTCTCCGGCATAAGTACTCCCTATGCTCCCAAATAAAACCATTATGAAAACCAGCAATCTTTTTTTCATCTTCAATCAACCCTTTATTTATTTTTTTGCGCCATTTTTTTGGAGAATTCTTTTTGCATGTCCCTTGATTCTCTAAAAAATTCTTTTTTCATTTCTGCGCCAAATTTTCGGTGTTCAGCCCACATTTTGGCGGGAGCTTCTTCAAAAGCTTTATCGAAGATTTTTTCGCGCTCTTCACGTTCTTTTTCGGCTTTCACTAAATACTCATTTACATCCGCCTGGAATTTATCCACTTGCCTTTCAACGTTACTTGCCATGGCATCCATTTTTTTTGATCTTGCTTCAAATTCTCTGTCATCATCGGCAATTTTTTTCTGAATATCTTTTTGTTGCTGCAGAATTTCTGAATTAACTTCCGCGACAAATTGATTGGTTTCATGAAAAAAAGTCCAAAACACAATTTCATGAATGCCAAATATGAAAACCATTATCAAAAGTGCAACCACAGCGAGTTTCTTCCAGTTCAGTTGATTTACAAAATTTTCAAAGTTCATAGATAATCTCCTTTTAGAAAGCGCAACAATTTCTTTTTCTCCACACCAAAAACCCAAAATCCTCTCCTGTAAACGGAATTTCATGTCCCGCTCCCCAGGTAGCCGTCGTTGCTCCAAACGGATGGCAACCCCCTGAACCTGTGGTTGGGACAGGATTCACCATTTGATAGCGGTAACGTGATTTTGGCATGATGGGTAAGCGAGGATTGATACAAATCGCGGGGCTATTTTCACCCACGCTATCCGTGATCAATAATTCTCGATGCATTTTATAAGCCATTCGTTCGGTCAAAAGCGTGCTTGCTTGCACACCACCCACATGTTCTTGCACATGACCATTCAAGGGATACATCGACCCTTGGCTGCCTGCACACCAAAATAAAGAATCTAATGGTCGTTTAACGGATGCAGCTAAACTATCTGCCGCACACGCGGCTTGCGCGATGGGGTTACCAAATAAAAGCGCTTCTGGATTTAATATAAATGTCTCTTCATCATCTCCCCACGATGAATCAAGCTCAGTCAGATAAGCGATGTCTAAATCGCCAGATTCAAGACACATGCCATCGGTGATGAGTTTTAACCAATAAAGCAAAGGATACTTGTACCAATGCACATAATAGAAACTTTGGTTTTGGTCAGAATTTGCGGATTCTGCTTTACCAGTCCCTAACGAACTTCCCATGGATAACTGAAATCCACCTAAGTTCACCATGCAATAAGGCGTTCGTGTAACGTCTGTCATGGCAACCGGTTCCCAAAATCCGACCGTCAATCCTGGGTGGATCACAGGTGAACCACAGGCACAGACGGGCAAACTCGGGTTCGGTGTATCGCTTAGGTCACTTCCAATAATAGTAGATGAACCTATAGTGATCGGAAATAAACAACTCCAGCAGATATCGGTAATAGGATTCACAAAACTGCCATGGCAAGTCGTGCCCGCAAAGGATGGCGTGATTGAAAAAATAAGCATTAAAAAAAACATTTTTCGTTTCATACCAGACATCGTCCTAAAACATTTAAGAATGTGAATGCCATAAAAACCACAATGGGAAAAAATTGCGTATAAAAAGCTTTTTTGAAATTTGCTTTACCTAAGTAAAAGAGACTCAAGAAATGGGAAGCCAATAAAATGAGTGGCATCACAACAATAAATATGAAAGTAAAATACACATATAATAGAGGTTTTATGGAATGGGAGAATGGCGGATTGAGTGTTAAGTATTTCATTAACAAGAAAAGATAATTGGGAAATCCTGTAATAATGATGAAAAAGATTTTAGCATTCACAATAGCGCAAATCGCAAAGACCATGAGAGCTATTGTCACTAAAAATGTATGTTGGGTTTGAACTGAAAATTCTTTTTCTCTATCAATCATGGCTTGATCTCCTCAATTTTTAAAACCAAATCATTTTGACTAACGAGCGCTGGAACATGCTGAATATTGAATTTTGTGATGAGCCGTCCACCTTGATCGAAGTAAATTGGCTTTTGAAATCGTTTTTCGTTTTCGCTTATGGAACCTTTGACCAAAATCAACTTCACTTGGCCTTTCAATAATTGATCAAGATGTTTGGCAGCATTTCTTTGTTTAGGATCATCGCCATCTAAAAATAGCAGTTCATGATGAAGACGCACGTATTTCAATGGATTAATAGTAGTACCCGCTTTTGCAATCACACGGCCTTCCGCATCGTAAAGATCGTAAGGAATGGTAATTGATGGATCAAAATCCCAAGTTCTATATTCTGTTGTAACGCTCAAGAATCTCACATCAATGGGCCTATCGGCATGTTGTTTAACATTCTCACGAAATTGATCTTCGATTTTTTTCCATTCGCCATTGGCTTGCATTGCTTTTAATTTTTGCTGGATAAAATCAAGGAAATTTTCTTCAGCAATAGGATACACATCTCCAAAAGTGCCTAAATTTTCCGCATGCGTTGAACTTAAAAATCCAAACAACAAAATAACCATCATTATTTTGCATACGTTTTTGTTTATGTTTTTCGATTTATTGATAGTCATTTCAAACCCGCAGTTTGCATTTTTTGATAAATGAGGGATGTATAATCTTCCGTCCCTGCAATGATCGCTTCCGACGGCATCAAAACAATGCCATTCTCTTTGGAGAATCGTTGCAATTCTTTATCAAGGGAGGAGCCAAATTGTCTTACTTCCTTTTTTAAAACTTCTCCCTGAATATTTTTTTCGGATTCTTGTTTAATAAAGTGATCCACCATGCCAGTGATATTGACGGTACCGAGTTTAATAGACGGTTTTTCTATGATGTGAATCATCATAAAAATGATTGAAGCACCTAACATCCCAAATAAACATGAAAATAGATGAGGGTTATCCGTATTCAATAATGCAGCAGCTTGATTTTTAATATTTTTAATTTTAAGAAGAATGGCGTTCATGATGAAATTTCTCCGCAACTTTTTCGATAGCACTTTCAAGTTTTAAACCTTGCGCTTGATACGCATTCACCAAGGCAAATTCCTCACCCTTTGATGAAAATAATGTTCGAACGTAAGGGTCTAGGATGATGCGATGGACAGACAATCCTGATGGCGTCTTTATTATGCATTCCGAAAATTCATCGGTTTTTCGTAAACTTTTAAACAATCGTTCCGAATACGCATCCATAGTAAGACGTTCGGATTTTTTGATTTGATCAATGGTTTCTGGGTTTTGTCCTAAAATAATTTTGATGTCGGAATTTTCGTAAATCGCAATCGTCGCTTCATTTTTAAAATAATCATTAATGCCTTGCATGCTGGTGACAAAATTTGCGTAATATTTTCTCGCTTGCCTGTAACCCGTATTCACAAATTTTTCTGCACCTTTTATATCACTATTAAAAAGGTCAGGCGCTTCATCGATGATGCAAGATTTGGGTTTCGCGCGGTCTCCCAAATACATTGCTTCACTGATGTGATACATCAACAGTAACAAAACGATTTGTTGTAAATCTTTTTTGGACTTTAATTCCTGTAATTCAAGGACAACAAAGGCATTGTTTAAATCAATATTGCATCGTCCTTCAAAGTATCCTGCGTGCATCCCTTCCTTTGTATAGCTGTAGAGAAGATGCGCCAAATTACGACAGACTGAGGGTTCTTGGTTTGAAAGCCAGTGAGCAACCGTTGAAATCGTCGCATCATTACCCTTTTCTTCCCATGCAGCTTTCGCGGCTTTTTCTAAATATGCAATTTCTTCATCAGTCGCATTGCTAGTTGGGTGGACCATAGCGGCGAGTAATGGCTTTAACATCATGAGCGAGCTATTAAAATCATGAATAAAGGTAAACGGATTTAAACAAATGATATTCTCTCGAGTAAACTCAATAAATGTCCCATTTAACAATTTGCAGGTTTTTTCATACGAGCGTCCGACATCGATCACCCAAACCCTGCCACCTGCGCTTAATAGAGCAACAATATATTCCTGGATAAAAACCGATTTACCCTTACCGGATGCAGCTGCAATTGCAAGATTGTAATTACCTTCGGTGTTATCAAAGGGATTAAAAGTTGCAATTTGCCCACGTCGACCTGGCAATATTAAACTCGGTGTTTTCGTTCCTTTCCATTCCCCTTGAAAAGGCAAGATGGTTGCCACATTCAATGCCGAAATCGTCCTTAAACGACCATTAAATTGCAGGTCTTCGAACATCCCTTCTGACATCATCATGGGAAGCATTGCCAAAAAAGATTGCAGTTGCAGATAACGAGATTTTTTGAGTTCCCAGCCATTCACGCGATATAAATCACGTAATTTTCTTTCAGCAAGGCTTGATTGTTTTTCCGTAGTAAACAGAATAATTTGGAAATGGGTTTTGACTTTTCGGTCTCCTTCTTCAATCCGTTGATTGATAAAAATTGTGTCTTGGTATTCTTTTGCAACGGTCAACTTGCCATCTGCGCTTTGCGTGCTAGCATCTTTCTTCTTACTTGCGGACTTGATCGACTCGGACATGTGTCCTGTTTCATGAGGAATCAATCTTGCGGATAATGAAATAATAAAAGGACAAGGAATTTGTAAAGAATTATTAAATAACTGGCCTATGGCATCCATCATTTTCCACTGGCGCATTTCTTTTGGAAATTTTTTTACCGTAAATGATCTTGCTTCAATGTTTTCGTTTTCATTTTCAAAGGTGATCTTATCTTCAAAATGTCTTACAAAATATTCTGGATCCACCATTTGCATCGCTAACGAATCATAGGGATCCCACTGATGCTGACTTCCATGAATATCGTTGGAGGGATGCAAAATATCACTTATAAGATTAATAAATGAGTCGACGTGAAGTGGTTCTGCTGGCATTTGGATGGATTTTAAGGAATTGATGACATCTTCCCGCAGCATGATTAATTCGTGGGAATTGTCTTCTTCCTTTTTGCGTTTGATTGAAACAGAAATAATGAGTCGAAAATTTCGTAAAAGATAATGATCAAATTGATTTAAGCTCTGATAAGCACCTTTCTTTAAAAAGTCCGTTCTTTTTTTGGCGAGCCACGCAAAAATGCCGCCCTGAGAAGAGCGTTCTTTCTCAAACGCATTTAGAATATGCCCTATTTTAGGGGACGCCCAGAGCAACACTTGTAAATCCGCGTGATTCGGCAAGATGTCAGTTAAAATGCCAAATAAAATATTTTCAATTTCTTCATTGCTGCCCAAGAGAGGATAAGCTTCCATGACAAAGCCATCGCTTTTTTTATTATGAAAAAGGCCTGTTTCGGGATCATAACCTTCATAAGGCAGTAAGCTGCACATCGCGGTATAGTGAATCGCGTTTTCTAAATGAGGGAGTGATGACTCATGGGTCATGACGCCAAACTGAGTTTTATCGCCTACCCATTTTGATAATTGGTTGCCAAGACCACGTATTCTTTCCAGCATAATTAACCCTCATCCATTTTTGATTCTTTTGGTGGATATCCAATCCAATGCGCAGGTTTCACAACCGTAAAAATGTCACTTTCTTGATGATAATTGCCTGAGGTATCTTCATAGGGTGCCACCCAAACTCGCATCACGGTTTCACCATAACGCAAAGGTTCCCGTCCTCCTCTTACCATTCCACCTTTATAAAAAAGTGGGCATCGTGAGATCGAATTGGTGCATTTCACGCAAGAAGATGAAAGAGAAGATTTTCCAATCTCACCACGGTCGACTCTCGCATTCACTTGGTCCAAACTCTCACAGCGAATACCTGGTTTCATCGGGCATTCGAATTCTGAATTCATACTGCAACAGGCACTTAATAGAGAACTGCATAATGTGAGAATCAAAATTATTTTTATTTGTTTCATCATTTCATTTTTTCCTCAAGATACATTTGGAGATTGAGTAACCCTTAATCCCAACTCTTTGCTTCTCTCTTCTATCTTTCTTACGTTTTCATCCGACAACGGTAATGGTTGTGGATCCGATGGTTGACTAGGAAACAAAGAAGGCGAATTCGTACGCGACGCATAATTTCCAACGGCGGGATCCGTGTTCTCATGTTTTTTTCCATCCAGAAAAAAGCCTTTTAAGAACAACACGTCAACGACGGTGCCTGCGCTTAATTGAATGACCGGATGATATTGCTCCGCCCGTTGAATGTAGTAATCAGACAATTTATCCATGGCTTTTGCACCGCCACTTGCCACACCATTTTGAAAAATCTTGCCGGAATTGATGGTTTGCACTGCACCTTGTGGAGAAATAGAATTCGTGGTGTAGGAACTTGAAACTCCATTGGCAACACCTGACAAGAACCCTGCTGCAAAAACCCGTTGAGTCATAGCTCCATCACGCCAGAGCGGTGTACCCCTCACGCCATTTTTTCCATCAGGACCTTCAATCGTGCCTTCGATCTCTTGTTCAACAGTTTCACCATTTGGAAAGGTGCAACTTAATCGCTCTAATCGAATTTTTCCACGTTCGGATGAAATGTCCCCAATCACAGCTGCTGTCACTCGGCATCCTTTTAAGTGACTAATGGTATGGTTTGGTAAACTGCCATTATCGATGATGCGAAATACCATAGGTTCGGGATTCGCTTGAGAATTCACCGCAGCGGAAGCATCCGCACCACTTAACATGACGGCATTCACAAAAGAACCTGCGGGAACATACGTATCAGGGTTTTTTAACGGTCTTTGTTCTTCTGCCGTTACTTTGGGAGAAAGTGTCAACGTATCCTCACGTATGGTGTGACTGATACCATTCACCTGCCCTTGCGGTATACTGCCTGGAGAAGCTAAAAAATTTCCCTGAAATGAATTGCTGCCTTGCATTTGTGAAGCTGGATTTTGAAAATTAGAATTACCTTTTATGCCTGATAATTCTTTTTCAAGCGCAACAACTCTCGTCATCAATTCTTCATTCGTTTTTTGAGTAATTTCATCTTGAGTTTTTTTGGCAGACGATAAAGAAGCGTATTTTTCCTGTAAGTTATCAGTTTGTTTTTTGGTTTCTCTTATTTCTTTTTGCGTTTTTTCTAAAACAATCGATTCTGCGTCAATATGATCGAGTGGATTGACAAAATTCACCTTTTCTAACTTCGTAGATACTTTTGGTGAATGGTCAGATAACATGACAATTAAACCAAAAACACATACACCAACCACCGTTGAAAGAATGACAAAATTTCTTTTTTGATTGGTTTTTATTTGAATCGTTTTAGTCGTCATAGCGAACTACTCGATAAAGATATGTCTCGGCAAAAGGTAAAAGTCCTTCGTTTTGAATTGAGACACCCAGGACATTACCTTGATAAAAATCACTCGATCGTAAATAAGTGAAAGTCTTCCCCTCATTTTTGACGAGCCAAATTTCGCCTTGTAATTTGTCTCCTCTATAAAGTGTTAATAAACGCATCGTTAAACAGTTGGATATTTTTTTAGGTTTAACTTTGCCTAAATTCATAACAGCATAACCATCGGGGTTCACATCATTCACCATCGCATTAATCAACTGAATGATGGTTTCTGCATAGGGAGAATTTTTTTCCCACCGGGAAGCGATAAGATGCGAAGGCGATAATGGTTTTAGTTCAATAGTTTCTGACGGAACATCTAAAGGCATTACTAATAAATTATAGGTATGCCCCTGCTCAGTTGTAATAAATAAATTAAATGATCTCTGTTGATAATACGGTGTGGGTTGAATATAAATATCGCCCAATTTGTCATCTTTTTTAAGGTCATAGGCACCCTCTAATCCTCGCACAACAGCAATTCTATCGTGATAAACAAAAATCCGTGATTGTTCTTTAGCAGAAATTTTTATTAATACGCTTTTATTGTCTTGAATTGATTTAACCTGCAATGCGAAAGCCACAGGCTGGATGATTAATAACACCATTAATAATAAAAATTTATTCATGCTCTTTGACCTCTTCGATGGAACGGATCATCAACTTACCACCGCTTAATCGATATGCAATTTGATAAACGATGTGTTGGGCGGGTTGTAACGAATCCCCTACGACGTACTGAATGTCACCCGAAACTTTTGCAATTAACTTGTCTGAGTCCACAAAAGGAGACGCCGTTGGATAAAATGAAATGGCAATATGTTCTTTTTTTAAATGTTCTTCTTGTTCAATCAATTCTGCTTTTAATTTTTCATATTGTGAAGGTTCTACATATCCTAAAAAGAGTTGTCGTTGGATCAAGGCATTCGACGGGGTCAAATTAAATCGAAGTTCCATGAAAAAAAGACTCATAGATGCAAGATACTCGGGAGAAACACTATTTTGACTGACCCATGATTGTCTTGTGATGTTAGGTGGAACCAGCACGACTCTTTCATAACCCATCACGTAATAAATAATCAAACTCAACAAAATATTTAAAATGATCGAGCCGCTCGCCAGTAGTAAGTAGCCGTTACGATTATCGACTAAATATTGAATACGTGATTTTTTGAGTATGTGCTTCATGGGCTATCCTATGATTTCTCTCACATGCGATGGCGGTGTAGCTTGATAAAGACCTAATGGCGGAAAATGCCAATATAAAAAGTGTTTAAAAAAATGATTGTCCTCTTCTCCTTTAATTCTTTTTAAAGCTATGAATAATCCAGCGCTAACAATCAGCGCTAAAACCTGTTTCTGAAAACCAAAAGCAATCACAAAAAAAGGGACGAGAATAACAACCAGGTCAAATAACGTAAAAAAGGCTATTTTAAATGGCGCATCTAAATTTTGAGGAATATAGTATTTATTCATGATCATCCTCCAAATTTTGTTTTTGCATAGGCTGTCACTAATATAATGATGGGCAAACCAACCCAAGTTGATAATTTTCTTTCTTTGGTACTAAACACATAGCCCGCAGTCACAATCTCTGTTAACAACAATAAATTGATTCCAGTGCCAACAAAGGTTGCGAATAAGTCTTTTGTGGGAGCAGCCAAAATATCGTTTCCATCGGCAAAGGCAGTCGGACATAAAATGACAAAACAAAGTGCGCTGATAATTTTTATTATTTTGTTATTCAATTGAATTGATATGCTTAACAAAAAATCTTGAATGGCTAATACTAACTTAGACTTCATTCTTCTCTCCTTGACGTTGAATTGAATGGATAGATTTAGCAGCAGGTTTCTTATAACATTTAGAAATTTTTGAGTTTCGCTTTACAACTTTCGCTTTTACTAGTGCCGATTGCTGATTATGAAAATGACCTAGCTTATCGCACGTATAAAATTCTGCCGGATGAAATAAGCCCGCAGGTCTCTGTACAAAACAGTTTGGTGGCTTATGAGTTAAATGGAGAGAACAAGCCTGTTCTATCTCTGCTTGAGTTGCACAACAACTGGATAAGCATCCAATCAATAAAGAAATTGAGATATATGAAATAATTTTTTCATTTATCAACATAAGCAGAATTTCCTTTTCTTAATTCAGTGCTAATCACACTGGAATGCGGCTTTGTATCAGTTGCTTGAATTTCTGCTATTGCTTGTTGATCAGGGAAATTTGAAATTTTGAAATCAAAGGAACGACAAGAATAATAGGATTTCGCCAAGTAGCTGTTCCCCCGGAATCCCTCTTCGGTTAAATTGATTTTTCTTAATTTATTGAGAATAGCTTTCATATATTTCCTTATTAAAATTATTCTGCTTATTGCAGAAATATACACTGTATTTCTGCGTTATGTAAATATATTTCTGCATTATGTAGAATTAAATATAAATTTTGTTTGCTTCTATTTTTGTCTGGGGTAGAATGGCCGCAATAACCATTAACTAACTTGGTGATTTAATTATAAAATTTAATCTAATAACTTGATTTAATGTAGAAAACTTCTGCGTATTGCAGATAAAAATGCGAAACAGGTGTTTAATTAATGTCCAAAGTAGAAAACATTCATGCAAGGTTACGAACCGCGAGAATGGCCGCTGGGTATAAAACAGCGACCGAATTCTGCGAGAAATTTCAAATTCCTATTTCCACATACAACATGCATGAAACAGGCAAACGCAAATTAATGCCAGATATTGCTGAAAAATACGCCGAACTACTTCAATTAAATCCTGCTTGGCTAATGACGGGTATTGGATCACCCTATTTTGGTTCAGCCGGATCAGAAGATACATCTGACCTGACTGAAGAAGAATACCTTAAACTACTCAATTACAAAGGTAATAAAAGAATAATTAAGCAGCAAATTGTTGCCGGTGAAAAACTTCAGAATGTAGACCCAATTCTGTTCTCCAAGATCATCATTGAAATAATTGAAGTATTAAAAAATTGTAATATGAACATTGATTTGAATTTAGTTTCTAATCATGCAATTGAAATATACAAAGACATCATTCTCACCAGCGATTCCCACAAAGATCAATTAACCATGGTCAATTTAGCAATTACTATCTTTAAAAGACAATTACAAGAATTAACTCAGGAAACAAACGAACAGGCCGTAAATATATGACACATTCATTTTCGAACCCAGGTGAATATAAAAATAATTCAAACCTTCAATATGATTTCGCTCATCGATTATTAAAAGATGCTGGTATTAAACCTACTGATCGTATTCTTGATATCGGCTGCGGTGATGGACGTGTAACAGCTAATATGGCAGGAATAGCGAACAAAGGAATGGTGCTTGGCACAGATCTCTCCCCTGAAATGATCCAATCAGCATCTAGAGAATATAAAAAATCCAATCTTGGGTTTATGGTAATGGATGCGCAAAAAAATATTTTTCAGAATCAGTTTGATGTAGTAACATCATTTTGCTGTTTACACTGGGTAGCAGAACAACTTCACGCACTTACTGGAATTAAAAATTCATTAACAGAAAATGGTAAAGCTATTCTATTGGTACCGCTCAGACACGAAGAACTCTATACTGCTATTGAGTCAACTGTAGCAAATCCAAAATGGTCAAAGTATTTTGAAGGATTTACAAATCCACATAATTTTTTCACGCAAGAAAAATATGCAAAACTACTCAATGATTCTGGCTTAGAAAAACGATCTATGCAAACCGAGATCATGACCTATGAATTTGATACAAAACGCAATATGGAATTATTTCTAAAAGCATGGCTTCCGCACATGAAGCATGTGCCAAATGATAAACATGATGAATTTCTCTCTGACATTGGGGATGCGTTTCTTAAAATCGTTCGATTAAAAGACAATAAAGTCATGATGCCATTAAAAATGCTTCGGGTTCTTGCTATCAGGCCTGAATTGCAAAATAGAAATCTCTATAATCTTTCAGATTATAAGCATTCTATGCTTTTAACCAGAAAACCTTGCGCAAGATCTTCTGGTGCTGAAAAGCAATCTCATCTTCCTCTTAGAGCAAAACTGTAAAAGGTTAGTAGTATGCAATTTACTTGGGTTGCAGAAGATTATTATCAAAATTCACAATTCCAATTTGATCATGCTGAAGCTGCATTATCAAAATATCATTTTTCCGGCAATGAACATGTTTTGGATGTAGGATGCGGTGATGGAAAAATTACTGCAATAATATCGACTCTGGTGCCCAATGGTAAAGTCATAGGAATCGATAGCTCACAACAAATGATCGATTTTGCTAGGGAAGAATTTGGAAATAAATATAAAAATTTATTTTTTAGTGTTTGTAGAGCGGAAAATATTAGTTTTGAAAATTCATTTGATTTAATAGTTTCATTTGCATGTTTACATTGGGTAGAAGATCAATTGGCATTTCTTTTAGGTGCTAAAAGAGCTCTAAAAACCAATGGAAAAATTATTATTACCTTATACCCCAAACATCCTGCAATATGGGAATCAATCGAAGAAACAACTCTGCACCCTAGTTGGTCACGCTATTTTGAAGGATACTCAAATCCACATATTAGTTACAACTTAGAGCTGTATCGATCACTTGTAAAACAATCCGGTTTAACGATTATATCTCTCGAAGAGCAAATTCCAATCGCAAATTTCCCAACCAGAAAAGACGCAGAAGCTTTTCTAAGATCATGGTTACCACATGCAGATCAGATTCACCCACATTTAAGAGATAAGTTTATAAGTGATATTATCTCTCGTTTTATTGAAAAAATTGAAATTTCTCCAAATGGCATAATTGGTATGCCATTTCGCCGTCTTGATGCAATACTTGGAAAAAATTAAACACGATCTATCTTTTTTTATAAATATAATTTCACAGTTATGCTTTTTGATTATGCCCTTGGTCCAGGTGGACCATAACTATTTACAACATAAAAACCAACTAAACCACTTCAAAGTGAAAAAAATGCCGCATACTGATAACAACTCCTGTGATCAAAGCTACTTTGACAAACGATACTTATGTTGCGTTCCATTTTACCTATTATTAGCAACGTATAATCCACCAGGTGGCGCTATAGCGTCAGCTGGTTCTCTTGCTTTCTGATAACATCTCTTTGAAACGGCCGCAACTCTTCCCCCCGAAATTCTATCTAAACATAGGGCAACTTGATTTCCTGGCCATTGCGGTAACTTTTTTTCAAGAAAAAATCCAAAAAGTGCGCCCCGCGTATATAATCTTTCATCATCATTATCAAATGCCGTTTTTAAAAGTAATGGATGAATTTTTTTGGCATACTCCTCCTGCCCTGCCTTGTATATAATATCCTTATTTTGCAAGATAGCTTTAACAAATACAGGATTATTACCGTACCTAGAAATAAGTCCAGGAATTGCAAATTGGTTTTGTCGTAGTGTTAAAAGTAGATTTCTATTCCTTACAATTTCAATCGTTTTTTCCAATCCTTTTTTACACTCATTTAAAAGCTCTGTACAACTATAACTGTCATATTGGGATATAGCGCTGTCCTCATGTTTTGGCTCAAAAGTATATCTTTGCATCACGATTTCCCTTGATATAGTTCTTCCGACTAATCGGCGAAAATTTTCGGCCGCTTTTATCGCACATACATTTATAATTTAGCAACCGGGGTCGCTGATAATTTGCCAACCGGTTGACTCAGCATTCTCCTTGCAAACAACCCAATGCCTACAGCTGCAATTCCGATGCATAATCCTATTTTTCTGTTCGAGAATCTCTGATGCAAAAGTGGTTTTGGCATTTGAGTTAATCTCCCAGTAATTGCTGAAACAACATTGGTTCTAATATACTCGGGTGAATTAACTTTTGTAACAAATCGGATTTGGCTCTGCTTGTCTTCAGTAGCTGAAATGATCGTACCTTTCAATTCGGGATCAAAATAGGGGCGATTCATAAATTTTGGCTGTACTTTCCCATTCATTAAACAAGGGAATTGTACACGCATGCTTTCGGTCGCAGAGATATATTCAGGATGAAGCGCTAGAAAAAGCGTAACGGGATCATACAAATTTGTGTTAGACTTTCCAAAATAATCTGCCTGATGCCAATTTTTCCAATCTTTAATAACAGTTTTTCCAAATTTTGAATGCGTTTTTTCAATAATTTTTGCCAATTCTTCGGCTGAAATAAAAAAATTATTTTTAGCAATTAAATCACTCGTTATGACTACTGTTTCAACTTTTGAAAGAACTTTTTCAGATACTTGAGGTGAAATCAGCCAATTATAGCCCTTTGGATGCAATCCGCCCATAGAAACGAGCTTAATATTGTTTGCAATGCTAGGATCTAATTCGAGTGCTGCACTGATGTTGTGTAATGGCCCTATTGCGACAATGGTCAATTTATTACTAGAAGAATATTTTTTTGCAATTTTAGCAATAAATTCAGAAGCGGATTCTTTCTCAATTTTCATTTTATCAAATTCTTGACCATATTCTCCTTCATAAGCTTGAGCTTGTTTGTCATGCCATTTTTTTTCTCCTTGATCAGGATTCGGAAAGCCAAACCTAGCAGGGAAAAAAGGATTTTGTTGAAGAAATTTCTCTTTTGGGTCTTGTCTTGTACAGCCGATACCTGCATAAACTGGTATGCTTGTAAATCCACATTCACTCATGACTAATTTTGCAATTTTTGCCTTTTTCATTGGTTCAGTATGGACAGTAGTGACAGCAAGAGGTTTTGAATGAGAATGCATTGCTAAAATAAGAGCGCCAGTATCATCAAAATCATTACCGATATCGGTATCAAAAATATAATCTATCGGCTGTGCGTTTTGTTCTTTTACATTTGTTTGTCTAAACATAATTAAAATTCCATAGAAAAATTTAACCTGAAAATGAGAGCTTAACAAGTACGCTCTATACTATTATCTATAATTTTGGTCGAGGTAGATTTGAATTTGAGCCAGAAACAACTGCATAACCTAAAGCAAATAGTCCAAATACTCCTGCACCCATAGCAATTCGTTTCCAATTATGGGAGATTTGAGATTTTACTGCCTGTTTAACATTATGTTCAGTAGCATCAAGTTGTTGTTTTACAGGTTTTGCTGGTTCAATTTTCACTTCATCAACTACAGATTTTTTCTGCAAATTTTCAGATTTGGCTTTTTGTAAACATTCCAAATAACTTGATTTAACAGCTGGCGCTGTATAATTGATTGCACGCAAAGCAAGTCCTTTGTTTTTTAATAATGATTGTGGCATGAACAAAACCATTTCCAATCCTTGTAACATTTGAAATTTATTGAATGTTCTTTCCGTTGCTGCTTCGACTGGAATGGTGCTCATTTTTCCATTGGCTGAATTCAGTAAAAATGGAAAGAATACAGAAAATAGTTCTTCGACAGTACCACCATTTGCAAAATGACTTCCACCTTGTGCGGATGTGTGATGCAATAATCCTGTAATATTGTATAGCCACATAGGATCTTTCGAAAAAATATTGTTAATGAAAAATTGGCACAGTTCGTCGACAATTTTTTGATTTTTTGTGTTATTCCATGATGCAACAAATTCTTCTGTGACCTTTTGTGTATTTAAAGGCGGTTTAACAAAAATGAAAGGACAGCATAAAAGCAGCATAACCACTTTGTTCTGTTCTTCATTGGTCAATTGAGACCAGGACTTACGTTTATTTAGAGAATCAACTAAAAATTCAAAATTAAATTGTGCGTTTAAACCCAATGCTTTTGCTTTTTGAAAGAGATAATTATTTAATGCTTCTGTATTATTTTCGGCTGTATTATCACTGGTTTTATTTAACTGAGATAAATACTCCAGGCTATTTTCAACTGGTGTTAAAACTCCAGTGTAACCACTTGATAATAATTTAGTTGGGTTGTAGCCTAGTCCATCAAATATATCAATTAATTTGCCAGCGTTTTCGTACCGTTCTTTTCTGGCAGCATTTGCTTTTTGTTCTAACCAATCTTTTAAATATTTCTCATTAGACGCTGCTGATTTTGCATCGGCACTCACAAAGCTTTTTTGCTTTCCTAGATCATGCAAAATAAATGTCTCTATCAATAATTCATTTGTATTATTGGGATATTTATCCCTAAAGGTATTTCTTAACTTAACAATATTTCCGATATTTTCTAAAAAAGCCTTCTCATCTTTACTTTCAACTTTAATGCCTGTAAAAATGAAATCATCTTCGCTATAGCTTGCTTGTAGCGCTTTAGCTATATCCTCTAATGAATCGTATTTCAAAAAAATAGCCATGACATATAATGATTGTCGAATAGCCATATACTCATCTACCCCAGTAAGGGATAGCATTCTACGCTGTTCGGTTGTTTGAGACCAATCACCATAATGGGATAATAATTCTTTACTTGATAAGCTTTGTAGATGAGTCTTGAAACTCGTTGAAGTTGAGAACATTTTTCTTTGACCTCTTTCAATTAATAAATATTCATTGTTAAAACGAGTTGAGAAATTTGCCAATTCTCTTTTTGCTTTTAAAGAATTAAATTGAAAATGATTAATTCGGGGAGCAATACCAATACTCGCTAACATTCGGGGTGTCGAATGCAAATCTTTACGTAAAAATAAAATTCTTCTTAACATACCAATTATCTCTACTGTGCATATAATTAAAGGTGACTATTTTATTTAAATTAATACACCTTACCTGAGCATATATAAATCAATGAATCGCTTGATGCTCATATTATATCAAAAGCTGTTCATTTTAATACCCGTATAAAATACCGTATTGACAAATCATACACTTTTCTGTATTTAAATTGATCTGAATTAAATCAGCATGGCATTATATGCGCCAAATATAGCTATTAGTGGCAAATAACACTATGGGGAAAATACCCATTTTTATTGAATGAGCAAGACAATACACATGAATCCATTGCAAACCAACAGCTATCCACTAGATATGGCAAAAGATATCTATAATCTTTGCTTACCATTGCAACGATTAGGAATTACATATTTTACTTATTTGAAAAAATTTACAGATGGATCACAAATATATCTTTCGAATAGTGGTCAGTGGATTGAGGACTATTTTAAACTTGAGCTATACAAAACTAGTCTTTTTGAAGATAGCCCTGATTCATACAATTCTGGATATTTTATTTGGCCTAAAGAAGACCATTCTCCGGTTTTTTTGCATGCGCGCGATTATTTTAACAGCGATAATGGAATCACCATTATTGAAAAAAATATCAATTATTGCGAATTCTATTTTTTCTCTGGCCCTGTTAAAGCCACTTGGCTTAACAATTTTTATTTGAATAATATTGATCTTTTGAAAAAGTTTATTATTTTTTTTAAGTCTGAAGGCGGTCGAATTCTAAGAAAATCTGAAAAGAATCGCCTCCATATCCACAATGCTAGTAATTTAAAATCACATGATCATTTTCCAAACTTAAAAAATGAGCGCAATGTGCGGAATGAATTTTTATCTGAGATCAATGCAATGGACATAATCAGTCAAGATAAAATTTCTATAAAACTTTCAAGTAGGGAAAAAGAAGTGGCTCAAAATATACTTATGGGAAAAACTGCCCAAAGAATTGCAGATCAACTCGTTATATCAAGAAAAACAGTAGAAAGACATATTGAGAATATAAAAAATAAATTGAATTGTTCTAATAAAGTCGAATTGATAAAACGATTAATTATTTTTGAAAACAACAATAGTGGTGCCTAATTATGCAGCGGTTAATTACAAACGACGTTCCTGTACTTGCTCAACAACTCTACGATCAAGTTAAAGAAAAAAAACAAGGAAATGATGCATTGCTTCTATCAGCATTGGAAAAAATTGCTAAATCAGAAAAGATCTCTCCTGACGATTGGGCTTTTTTTCATGAAACATTAAATAAAGATCATCCGTGCATGCAGTTTTTTAATCAATATAGAAACGATATCTCTAAGCAGTTCATGTTGCAAGGAAGAAAATATACGGCAGTACCAATTATTCGTTTTACTTCTAAGGGAGAACAATACGTCCTATTACTGAAAAATTTAGGATTAAAAGTATCTTCAAATGTACAAGAAGTGCAATGGACTGCTCACGGTGTTCGAGTTGACTCTCAAGAAAAGGAATTATTGCAAACCCCATCTGCATGGGATTTATATAAAAAATTGTCTTCTCATGATGATCCTTTAACATATTTATTAGCTGCTGCTATACGAAGAATCAATGAAATTGGAATAAAAATCACAGAAAAAGATATATGTAATATTCATTTCATTGATCGTCGAGCCGCGGGTTTCCCTGAAATGAGTACTGACTATTGCACAGAATATTTTGATGTAGACTTAGGTGAACGCGATTTAGATGCGTTAATTGATGCTTGTACTTCTAGTGTCTCTCGCTTTGGACAGTGGACACATGCTTTTAAGTTGTCGGAGTTAAAAGCAACGGTAAAAGAAGATAAAGTCTTATCAGGAAATCAAACTTATATTTTAACCTATAAAAATGAGCCATTACCAATACGACCAACAACATGGTGTTTTTTACGTGCTTTGCAAGTTTTAACTGATCGTGAAATAAAAAGTGATGGAAATAAAGATCCTTGGCAGTTAAGAAATTTAACTCCATTTGAAACAGCCATCAGATGGGTTAAACAGCGAATGGATAACGCGGTACAATTTACACTATTTTCAGAAGAAAATAACAGGCTATCTTCTGCTCAGGCGCATGCTTATGCTGCCAAAGCGAAAATGAATGAAGAAAATTTAGCGTTTACCTCAATGAAACCAGAAAGACTCGTATTATTGGTTGTCATTGCCTATCTTACAGTGAATGTTAAAATTAATAATAGTGATGAATTAGAAAAAATGGCTACCCAATTGTTCAGGAAATTTTTCGAACTTAGTCCAAACTCTAAAGTTCAATGGGAAGATGAATTTAAGAAAATGCAACTTGAACTCAATCAAAAAGTTCATACAAATCCAGCAAATGCTAGCCGAATAAGTGAACTCCATAAAACAATTTCATCAACCGAATTAAGTGAAAATCATAAAACAATTTATCACATGCGCGAATCTGATTTACAAATAGCGACAGCTGTGCGGTTACATGAAAAATTTCATGACTGGGTGATGTCAGACATTAGGATAAAGGTCAATAAATTAGTAGAAATTGCAATTAAAGAAGATAAATATGTACCACTAGAACGATATGCTCTATCAGATCGTAACTGTTTTGGAATAACAGGACCGGTTGCCAGTGGAAAATCAGTTAGTGAAAAAATGATTCGAGCAATGCTGGGCAAGACGAGCACGGCTTTTATTGGATCAGATGAATGGAATAAAATCCTTAGTGATTATTTACATCTCGATCAAGCAGGATTCGTAATGCAACGCGGTAAGTTAACCTTACCTGAAGCTTGGTTTGTTAAAGTTATCATTTGGGACCTGCTTGCTGAAATGGAAAAAAGTGGGCACGCTCCAAATTGGATACAAGAGGCATGTGATCCGTCAACGATTAAATCTATAAATTCAGGGAAAAATGTCATTTTTGTTAACACAGCAGATCCTTGTGGTGCTGCATCTCGAATCAAGGAGCGAGGAGATAAATCTGGCCGTTACGTTTCGGCGAGTGCTGCAATAGGTTCTTATCGGTGGCCTTGGTTGAATTTTCTTAAAACTTTGGAAAGTATCAAAGATAATGTTTCCATAAAAGTGATTGATACTGATGTTATGTTTGCAAAAACTCCGGCTAACGAGACTAAGCGTACTGAACAAGCGACTATTGCAACAGTTAATAATATGGAACTTGAAATCCATAATCTAAACCGTTTTTTGATATTTATGGCGCGCAGTTTTAGAGTTAATCCTTTCCCTAAACATCCTGGAGAGATTTTACAGGCTAAACCAAATGATTCATTAATATTAATAATAAAAGAAATAGAAAAACTTTACAGTACAAATCCTAAAATACGTATTAAATACAAAGGAAACGTTCTTTCTAAAGATAATTTCTTGAAATTAGCTAATCAATTATATGTCTCAGGTATTAGACCATTAGAAAGAGCAAGACAGATTATGTTATTTAAAAAAACTTCTGCTGGGCTAAACAAACCTCAACAAATAAATTTGAGAATAAATGCAGTTACCTGACATGTAATCTGGCCTTACAATACTAGTTCAGCTAATTCACCTAATGTCTTAAGCAATTTTTTACTCTCTTTTGTTGTTGCGCTTACTGTTAATGCTAATGCAACATTCTTTTTCGGTAACCACATAAATGAACTGTAGTAACCTGGCGTACCGCCTATATAAACCCATATAATTCCAATCTTTGGGTCATATATTCTGGCAAGACCCAATGAAAAGCCTTGAGAATGGCTATCTGAAGATAAAGTTTCGCCAGCACGACAGGAATTATCTTCTCCCGTACAAACTGCGCTCATCATTTCATTTAATTGTGGTCTAGACAAAATATTGGCAGTGAATAGCAAGAGCACCCAACGAGTAATATCAATACTATTTGAAATCAATGCTCCTCCTGCACCTGCAGCAGACATATTGAAACGAGTTGCGTCACCGCCCGATACCATCGGTGGAGAAAATCCACCACCAGCATACACATATCCATGCGCCATACGTGCCATAATATTTTTTGGATATTCATAGGGTAAATAATATGTATTATTCAGGGAATATTTTTTTAAAATTCGTTGATCAATCTCATCTTTAAATTCATGTTTAGTTACAACCTCAACCAACATCTCTAAAATATTATAATTCGTATCTGAATAATGCCATCCTTTTCCTGGAGAAAAGTAAGGTTTATGTTTGTAAGCGTATTTAATTATTTCTTTTGGCGTCCAATTTTTTAATGGGTGTTTTGCAAGTTCATCCATAAAATCGGCATCTTCAGTAACACTAAATATGCCGCTAGTCATGTTGAGCAATTGTTTTATCGAAATATTTTTCCATGCCTCATATTCATTTTTTGGTAGCCATTGTCCATATTTTTTTGTGATATCAGAAATAGTATCGTTAATTGTAATTTTTCCTTCTGCTTCTAATTGAAGAATAATTACTGCAGTAAATGATTTAGTAATACTACCGATTTGAAATAAATTCTCGATTGTAACAAGATTAGGATGTGGGTTTATTGAAGTTCTTCTTTCGACAGTACCACTTACAAAATTAGATAGTTTTTTATCTGGAAAATTAATACTTAAAACGGCAGCAGGAACATGGCTATTCATACGAAAATCATCGAGTATTTTTTGTAATTTTTCAACGGGTACTGGATTTACACTCGCATAACAGTAAGTGATGGAAATGAAAAGTATAACTCCAAATAAAAATTTTTTCATTATGAACAAACCCTATTATAAAATGTGGTCAGGCCGACTCCACAGCGATTTTGGATTCTGTATTTATAGACGATATCCCTCATCTGCTTTATTTGGATCCTTAATTAATTTATTGCTGTCAGATGTAACATTGGTGCAGCAAAAAAGATTGGTTTGTGCACGACTTCGATGAATAGTATGTACTACTGAAACTTTATCAGTCTCTTTTACCTCTGTGATATGACAAGTAGCTTTTCTGGAAGCTTGATCAACAACTATTTCCAATTGTCTTTTAAACAAACCATGAGAGGTAAAGCGATGTCCGCGTACACGCTTCCAAACCTCCATGGAGGTTGTACGATGCCCTAGAGTAATATTGAATTTTAAGCTTGAAAATTGATAGTTCGTTGGGAATACAAATTCAGCTTTGATATGCATTTTATATGCACTTTTAGCTATATCCGGAGGATTGAGTAAATAATCCCAGCCGAAAATCAACCCTTTTGTTCTTTGCATGGAATCACTTGGATCAGAAATATCATATGACTCACTTTCGGTGTGAGTAAGATTGCAATATCTGAGTTTTGAAAAAACTTGAAATCCATTTCTACACATAGAACTTTGAGATACCTCAATTGCTTTGGTACTTTGTGCGCTAGAATGAGTTCTTGAATAATGTCCTAATCCCAATTTAAGGGCTGCATGCTTTGGACCCACCGCCAATTCAATTTCTGGTGCGACATGTACAGAAGATTCGCTTTTGAATCTGACTTCTTTATTCGGCACATTGGGTGAAAAAGTTTTTAATTGCGCGTCAGCTGAAGTCGCTTCACATGCGAAAGAGAAACTATCTTGAAAAGGATGAACATGTTGATGCTTCCACTCAGCAGTATAGTCTGTTTTTGCTTCAGCAGGCGGCTGCCAAATAATATCAAAATCAAGCGTTACTTTGTTTGCTTCAATGGAAGCTGCTGGATTGATGGTCATTATACATGCATTAGGATATTGAACCCAATTCGATAAATGTGGTTTTCCTAGAATCTGATAAGACCAATTTCTAACGTTGGGTTTCCACTGGATGGTATGAGGACCAGCACTAGCTTTTTTTTGTTCTTCCCAAGCTTTTAAACGCTTTTCTTTTTCCATGGCATCTCGATGGAGAAAACCTTTAATAAGCATGTTGAGCGTATTTTGTCCGATCACTTCTGACAAGCTGTGCCTAACTGGGTTGCGAGGACGATTGATAAACATATTAGGTGATCTTGTTTTTGACATCATTTTGGTGTGCCTGTTGTTTCAATTAATTTAAAAATGCCGATGGTAGTTAAAAACACCGAGCTTATCAATCGGAAAATCATCGCTCAATTTTCCCACCATTTATAAGTCTTAAAGGTGTTCTTTTTACCTGATTCGATAATCTCTTCAAATCAAGTTGCGTTTTCTCTTTAATCGATTCGAATAATTCTCTTTGTGAATCAGAAGAAAAGCTTTGCTCCAAATGAATCGGTTCAAAATTTCTTATCTCAGGCATAAAAATATTTTCTTGCTGTGCATATTCATTGATTACAGGCAACAACTGGTTGTACATGTAATCACCCATTTCAGCAATGTAATTTGCCTTACAATGATAAAGAAAATAAAACTGCCCTTCGTAATTCCCTTTTTTGCGGGTAGCAAATGAATACATGACATGACGGCCTTCCTTAAGATTTCTCACGATCATCATACCATTGCGCATTCCAAATTTTTCTTCTTTTATATGATTTATTGCCTTATCAATTTGATGACGTTCAACTGAACGCCATGGATATACTTCATATTGTGTATAAATTTCTTTTTTATAATTCGTATCAAAACTCACAAAATTCTTTTTGCAGAGTTCTTCTGCCATTTTGGGAGTGGGTGATAAAAAAATACTTTCTCCATTTCCAAAAAATACATTCAAAGAAAAATGATCGATACAGAGTTCACCCTGAATATCATTTTTAAATATTTTCTGAATTTCTTCGCCATGACGGAAAGAAATTTCAGCTTTTTTTAAATTTGGTATACACATACGCTATATCCTTAGCATTAATATTTTTGCCTCTCCCCTCGTTTCTTTTTTAAAAATTATTTTCTTTATTTTTATGAATAAAATACACTGCCAACAAAGTAATTAAACTACAAACTCCTAAATAAATTGATGGTGCTAAATCAGATCCAAGATGTTTTGTCGCATACATAGCAATCAATGGTGTTGTTCCGCCAAAAATAGTCATACTCACGTTATAACCAATTGACATGCTACTGTATCTGACATTCGCAGGGAAAAGGTGAGCTATAGTGAAAATCAATGATGCGGCGATGGGTGAAAGGAATATCGCTGTTAATATAACACTAAATATAGCAGAAATAAAATCGCCCCGAGAAGCCAGGTCGAAGATCAAGTAACCAAACAATAAATATCCAATTGCTCCGAAACAAAGAACACGCTTGTGACCAATAATATCTGTCAATCGTCCCATCAATGGAACACAGCACGTTAAAGCAAATAATCCAACAAAATTGATAGTCATAGATTGTTCAAGCGTCATTTTTTTATTTAATACAAAATATGAAGGGAAATACCCTATTAATAAATAAATCGCCACTGCAAGAGCGCTACTAACTAAACATATTAATACAATTGGCTTAAGGAAATATTTTATTGCATTAGAAGCAGGCGACTTAAGTACCTTTTTTTCTTTTAGTATTTTTTGAAAAACGGGTGACTCCTCACATTTTAATCTAAGAAAAAGTGCACCCATTCCAAAAAAGAATGACAATATAAATGGAATTCTCCATCCAAAGCTGGATACCTGTTCTGAGGAAAAGGTATAGGAAATCAATACACAGAAGGATGCGCCAATTAATAGCCCTAGATACGTGCTGCACATAATTAAACTTCCGTAAAATCCCCTTTTGTGTGCGGCAGCGCATTCGAGTAAAAATGTTCCAGCCCCTGTTAGTTCCCCACTAACAGCAATGCCCTGCAAAATTCGAAATAACATTAATAATATCGGAGCTAATAATCCGATAGAGTTGTAGGTCGGTAAAAGACCTATTAATGCGGTTGGAACCATGATAAGAATAATAGATACGACTAACGCGAATCGTCTGCCGTATCTATCACCGATATGTCCAAAAACAATGCCCCCTACCGGTCTTGCAATAAATCCGGTTGCGAAAACACCTAGGGTTAGCATCAAAGAAATAAATTCATCCTTCACAGGAAAAAATAGCTTTGCTATGACCGTTGCAAAATATCCATAAAGCGCAAAGTCATACCATTCAAGCACGTTGCCTGAAACACTCGTTAGGATAAATTTGAATTCTTCTTTTTTCATATCATTGACTAATTTGTACCAGTTCTTTTACAAGTTTTCTTATCCCTGTGTACACTTCGTCAATTCCATTTGCGACCATATTTGCTGGCGTACTGACAATCCTATTTTCTTTATCTACCACGACATCTTCAGCTTTACAATCCACATGTTTACAGCCTAATTCATGTATCTGCTCTGCTAGACCTTTGTCGTTACCAATCGTTAATTTGGCAGATTTATAAATCTTTGGAATCATCATAGGTGCTATGCAAATAAAACCCATGGGTTTCTTTAGGCTGACGGCATTATCGATGAGATGTTTGATGTCGGAATGGAAAGTAAAATCTTTACCCTTCTCTATCCAATCGCATAGATTGCTAACAGCGCCTACCCCGCCTGGGAAAATAACTGCGTCAAAATTGGCAAGATTTGCCTTGTTGATTGGTTTGATTTTACCGCGCACCAATCTGGCAGATTCTTTCAATACAGATCGTGTCTCATTTTCGTCAGGAGTATCAGAGATATGATTAACTACTCTCTTCTGTTGAATATCAGGAGCAAAAGCTTCCCACTCAACTCCTTCTTGCTTCATCGAAAGAAGCGTTAAAATTACTTCGTGTGTTTCTGAGCCATCATGCTGACCGCAGCCGGCCAAAATTAGAGCAAATTTTTTCATCTTGTTTTTTCCTTAAAATAATTCTGCAACTAGTGAATTATTAATAAATTTTCTGCTATACGCAAATTTTTTCTGAAACTTTATCACGCAAATGTCTTACTTTTCTCTTGATCCATATTAGCCAATTCTTTGACATAAAGATCAAATAATGATCTAACCACCCTATTATCTAAGCCCATTTCTTTATATTTCTTAAATGCATAAAAACCATCATTTTCTTTAAGATGTTTTTCAAATTTCAACATTATGTAATTCTGCTCTTCGCTTTTTAAGTTATTAAAATAATCATCCACTACTTTTCTAGTGGTCTCGGCAGTTTCCCTTCTAATATCCTCCAGATATTGTTTTTCTTTTCGTGCTTGGGCTTCTTTGTCCTTGCGTTCCTTATTAATAACAGCAGCACTTGATTTGCCTGGCTTATAGTCTCGTTTTAGTGCATCCATAAAATACGCGGAAATTTCTCGTATTCTTCCAGATTTATAACTATCTGAATTCTTGATTAACTTTATTTTTTCATCTACATATTGAGCACCATATTTTAATATAACTTCTCTTGCTAATTCTGAACTAAGTCCCATCTCACGTTCCATAATTGCTATTAAATCAGACCCTTCATTTATACTCTCTTGTTCAGATGGCAATGAATTTTCATGAGTTTTTGATAATTTAAATTTGATACTAGTTACTTTGTTATTCACCCGCTTTAATTCTGGAATTACTTTTATAGGAGAATATTGATTAACTTCATTTACAGCGACATCAACGACTCGTTTTTTTAAATCGCAATACTTAAGATATGAAGAATCAGGAACTCCCATTAACTTCCTGAATACCTTGATGGGTAACCATGGAGTGCTTGAAATACCCTGAAAACGTACACAATTTTCATATAAAGCAAGGCCATAACTGGATTTAAACTCGATCATAATTCCTATATCTATTTTTCCGTATATTTCGGGCCTATATAAAAGCTCTCTCATTACTGAGCTAAACTCATAAGTACAAATACCGTTTTCTATTTTTGCAGCAGAAACGATAGCACTTGAACGCCATTTTTCTTGATGTTCTCCATTTTCTTGTGCCATTACATTCCATTCAATAGCTGTAACAATTAAATCCATTATCGATTTTTTTAGTTTTTTGTAATCCCGGCTATCATAGCCAATCAATTGACATAGTTTTTTTACAGGAATTTCATATTGGGACTTTTCGGGTAATTCGTGATAAGCGTGAAATAGCAACACATTAAATAGCTTCCTTTGCACTAATGTTAGATTGTTAGAGCAATGAATTGTATTAACATGCTTCTTTAATATCGGGCTGACTTCTTTTTCTGTTATTTCCATAACAGACTCCTTGTCTGTCTCATTTTATAATCCGGACGTCCGGATTATCTGCTTTATGTCACTAAATCCGGACGTCCGGATTTAATCCCAAGAGCAACTAAGTTTTTAAGCTTCTCACAGAGTTCATCAAAGTTAGTTTTATTTAATAATTCTTTTTGAAAAGTAATGGAAGGAACGCCTTTATGATCAACTTTAAAAGTAAAGAGTGTTTTTCCCATTTCATCTTTGATAATTTTCGTTCTATGTGGAACATTTTTTTTATTATTTTGAGCTAAAACCATAGATTCTAGCTTAGATGGGGTAGTAATTGATTTTCCAATTTCAGGGGCAATAGCAATGAATCTCTCAATTAAATCCGGGTTGCTTGCAATCAAGCGTACGATTTTAATCGCCATATAAACAGGTAGTTCATTGATATTCGGTAATTTATTTATTATCTCCGAAGGAATTTTCGTATAAGTCATCAAATCATTGAGCGTTGAGGTTGATAAATGTAATTTTTCAGCAAGGTCTTTCTCGGTCTTAAATACTTTATTTTCTAGTAGTTTTTTGTATAACAATGCATTGGAATAATTACTAATATCTTTTCTGAACTTGTTTTCAGCGTCCTGACATGCGATTGCTTCTTGTAACGAAAGATGGTCTTTTTTAATGACGAGAAGAGGAATTCCCAACTGTAAACAAGCCGCATGACGACGTCTTCCAAAAATAACTTGATATTTAATATTGTCATGAGGGGTAGGGTGCGTACGTATTAGAGCAGGTTGTAATTGATGATTCACTCTAATTGAATTAATTAATTCATCCATTTCACCCATTTCACTAGATGATCTATTCGCATACTCCCATGGTTCACATTCTTTCGGATCAATAAATACTAATTCATTTTCATTAAACTTAATGCCTGATTGCGTTTTAAAATAAGCGCCAGCAGATTTTAAATCAGCCATACCAACATGTTGTAAATTACCTGTCTTTTGATCATTTTGGTCATCATTTAATTCAATTTTTTTAATTTGACCAGTTTTTACTAGCATTCCTAAAGGGCCAGAGTTATGTACGCTTTTTTTGCTATTATCCATTTACAGTTTCCTCCATTATTGGTTGCTTGGCTTTTTCTGCTTGTTTTGCCCAAATTTCTTTGAAGTGATTGATGATTTCAATATTTACATCATCTAAATGCTGGATAGCTCTGCGATAAGCTTCACGGCTTCCTCTAGGTTTTGATACATCGTAAATAGTACCTATTTCATTCGCTGCTTTGGATACCTCGATGGTTTCACACATATGATTCGACAAAATATAGCGACCGAATTGTTCTCGCATCATGTTTTCCATTTGCAGTGCTTCATTATTTCCATTGTGTTTTGAAATAAGTATTCTTAAATATTCGAGTTTTTTTCCTGATATGTTCTTAAATAAATTTCGTAGAGTTGCTGTATACATGATAAAACTCGAATAATCATTCATGCTGGGCGGAATAGGGATGATCATGCCATCGCAAGCAATAATAGCGTTTAAAGTGAGGATACCTAGATTTGGGCCGCAATCGATAAGAATGACATCATAATTATCTTTTATTTGCTTCAATGCTTTAGTAAGACGTAAATAAGGACTTCCTAGAGCTTCTTGATTATTGTCATGTTCATTAGGCAGTAATAAATCACAATCTTGGATAGCAAGATTAGCGGGAATAATATCGAATCCATCGAAATGAGTTTTTAGAATGATATTTTGAATCTCTTCTGGATTAGAAACTAATGTATTTGTGATCGTATCTTCATATCTCAATTCCAAATCTGGGATTAAACCAGAACTGATTAAGGTTGCTGTTCCTTGTGCATCAAAATCTAATAAAAGTGCGCGCAATCCTTCGATTGCAATTTTTTTACCTAAATCAACTGCAGTTTCAGTTTTTCCAACACCACCTTTAAGATTGGATACTGCTATAGTTAGTGGTTTTGAGCCAGCAGGTCTACTATATCTTGTATTGGCATAGGTTCTTAATAGATTAATAGCTTCCAGGGTAAAGCGATTAATTTTTCGGTTTCCTGGGGACGTTTCTGTAACAACACCAGGTAAATCAGGATATCTCTCAAGTAACTTTCGGAATGTAGGATCAGAAACACCTACCATTTTGGCAACTTCAATTGCTCCCCAAGTCCTTGCTTTTTTCCTATTGTCCGGGCTGGTAATGTAATTCCTTAAAGTTAAAAGCATCTCGTTGCCAGCGTTATAAAATCTTTCCATTAATTTTTCTGGCTCATCACTGCCATAGGGCGCTATCGTATGTTCCAACATGATTATTCCTTTAATAAATAAAAATGAAGTTTCACTAAAATCAAAATTTATCTATGATTTAGTGAAAATGCAACTAGATTATAAAATTTTATTAAAAATAGAAACACACAGTGTTTTTTATGTTTAATATAGTTTAATATGTTTAGGAATATGATTTTTTAGATTAATCAAAGTATTGTTAATGAAGAGTAAGACATTTGCGTGCAAGAGTCAGACGTTTGCGTGCTAAAGTAGGACATTTACAGGATGAGGGTAAGACGTTTGCGTGCTAAAAATGGTCTCTACTTAAGACATTAGCGTGCTAGGGTAAGACGTTTGCGTGCAAGAGGCAATTTAAATTTTAGCGTATAATGCCGTTCGAAGGAGACATTATGTCGAATATAGAACTGAAGGGATTACGAAACTTAAACGGTCTTGATTCGCTTATTGCACAATCCAAAGGGCAAGAATCTTTTAAAGAAAGTATTTTTAATCTTCCCATTGAAAGCTTGACCTCGGGCAAATATCAACCAAGAAGTGATATTGATGATAATGATCTCAGTGACTTGGTCGCTTCAATTAAATCGCAAGGAATTTTGTTACCTCTAATTGTTAGAAAAATAAATCCGGAAAAATTTGAAATTATCGCCGGTGAAAGAAGATGGCGTGCAGCCAAGATAGTTGGATTAAAAACTGTTCCAGCTGTTATTCGTGATGTGTCAGATGAAACAGCCTTAGCTTTTGCCTTGATTGAAAATATACAAAGGGAAGGGCTTAACCCCATTGATGAGGCACTGGCGTTTTCGCGTTTACGTGATGAATTTGAAATGACCCATGAGGAAATTTCGGAAAGAGTAGGACGGTCTCGTTCTACAGTCACCAATTTAATTCGATTATTAGTTTTGCCTGATATGGTAAAAGAAATGCTCAAGATGGGTAAGCTTGAGATGGGGCATGCACGGGCTCTTTTAAGTCTAGACCTAGATTCACAGGAAAAAATTGCGAAGTTAATTGTGGATAAAAATCTGTCAGTCAGAGAGACAGAAAAAATAGTTCAACAATACAAAACTCAACCTTTGATGAATTTAATACCAGAGAACAAATACCAAGATCGAATAGCTATTTGGGAACGCATAATTTCTGAAAGACTCTCCTCGAATGTTAAAATAAGTTTAAACCCAAAAGGGGAGGGTAAAATTGTCATTTCTGTTCATTCGCCAGATGAAATCGAATGGTTTATCAAGAGTATTGAAAAAGAGTAGTGATTATGCGATTTGTGGATTAATTTAATGTTACATAAAATCAGAACAATATTGACTTCACTAAAATTTAAAAAAGCGGTAAGATTCCTTTTTAACGCCCCCGCCTTAACTCTGCTGTCAAGAAATGCTTTTAATAAACTGCCAAACTCTCAGCTTCAGTTAGCTGAATATCACTTGATTGAAACAAAGAATTTTATTGAAGCATATGCTTGGGCATCGGTTGCATGTTGCAGGGAAGTTCTTGGTGCTTATGCGGTTAAAAAGAAAGCGGAAGAAAATTTAAAACCAGAACAAATAAAGGTAGCTTGGGATAAGGCAAGATTGTATAAAAAAAATTTTCTATAAATTTGCGCAATAGAAATAGGTAAGAAATGATGAAATGTTTGATATGCGATATTGTTAGTGGAAAGGAGAAGAGCTTCAACGTTTTTGAAGATAACAATTTTATTGGATTTTTAGATATCCGACCTTTGTTTATTGGCCACTGTCTTATTTCACCTAAAAATCATGTTGAAAATATATATTCGTTACCTGTTAACATTGGAAATAATTTTTTAACCTCCATTCAAAACTTGGGAAAAGCTATCAAAAAAGCGGTGAACTCCGAAGGCACTTTTATTGCAATTAATAACAATGTTAGTCAAACCATTCCGCATTTGCATGTACACATCGTCCCTAGAAATAAGGGCGATGGGCTAAAGGGATTTTTTTGGCCTCGTACTGAATACGAAAGTGAAGAGCACTTTAAGGAAATTCAACATAAAATAATAACGTGTTTGGATTAATTTTTATAATTAAAGGATGTATATGATGTCACTCGATGAAATGTCATTTAATGATGCCATAGAATTATATTACGAAAAACACCAGGCGATCCGACAAGGTAACATGATAAAATTACTGGAGTTAAAAAAGAAATGCCCAGATATTTTTGATGAAAAAAAAGATTTTGAAATGCGAGACATGATTGAATACGCGAAAGCATTCCAGGCGAGCGATCGTTATAAAGAATTATGTAAATTGGAAATGAAAGAGAAATTGACAGTTATTAGCACAGAAAACTAATTATTTGCATTATTGATCATCTGTTATTATGGGAGTAGCAAATGTAGCAATGTAGCAATCGATGCTATATTGCCTGGCCAGCAACTCTGGGATTTTGTCAGTTTCAGAAGACAACTTCAGTCATCAGAAGTCCTTTTCAATAGAATTAGATGTCCCACCAATTCTGGGTACTCATTGAAATCGTCTTCTGAAACGAACACTTTTCAGTCGTTAAGCATCGTTTGATTAAGATGAAACTTTAATGATTAAGAAAAAATTGTAATGAAAAAGATTATCACAAAAAGACTTATTTTACGCGAATGGCAAGATTCGGATCTTGAACCATTCACGCAAATTAACCAGGACCCTAAAGTTTTGGAATTTTTGCCCGCTGGCCGAAGCAAAGAGGAAGTAAGTGAATGGATTCTGCAGATTAAGCAGCATTTTAAAACACATGGATTTGGTTTGTGGGCCGCAACCTTAAAAGATACCGGTGAGCTAATTGGTTTTGTCGGTTTAAATGTTCCTGCATTCGAATCTCATTTTACTCCATGTGTTGAAATTGGTTGGCGGCTCGGTTCACACCATTGGGGACATGGGTATGCCACTGAAGCAGCAAAAGCAGTGCTTAAATTAGCATTTGAAGAATTTGGATTAAGCGAAGTTGTCTCATTTGCTGTTCCAGAAAATAATCGCTCTATTAAAGTGATGGAAAAAATTGGTATGATTCGGGATGTTAAAGGTGATTTCAGACATCCAAAATTACCAGAGAACCATCGGTTGAGTCTGCATGTTTTGTATAGTATACAAAGGCCGATTATAAAATGACGATGCCTATTATTGAATTCAAGGTCTTAAACAAAGAAGACTGCCAATTATTGCACGCATGGCTGCAAGAACCACATGTTCGAGAATTCTGGGATAATGGGTTGCGCACTATTGAGCAAACAGCATCCTATTATTATCGTGAAAACGATGTGAATCGCTTTATATTTTCTATCAATGGCGAACCAGCAGGGTACATTCAGTCATACAATGTTAATTTGCATTCTGAATACAAACAATTTTCAAAGGAAAACGCAAAAACATTCGGTGTCGATTTCTTTATCGGTAATAAACAGCTTTTAGGAAGAGGTTTTGCAAAGGACATCATGCAAAAATTTATTGAGTTGTATTGTTATGATGCTGTCAGAGTCATTGTAGACCCCGATCCAAAAAATTTAAAAGCGATTCGTGTTTATCAGACTTGTGGATTTAAAAAGTTGGTAAATTTTGTGATTGGTGATGAGCTACATGTAATTATGGTCTATGATAGATTCAAGTGAATCTGGATTAAGACAATTCATTGGAGTTCGGATGCTGAAATTAACAAATGAACAGGATATAAAAGATTTTACAACTGGTTGTTGCTTCTTTGGAACTGGTGGTGGTGGCAACGCTGATTTTGGCGAAAAAATGTTAAGAGATGTGCTTGAACAAGGAAAAGATATCACCATAATTAATCACAAAAATATAGATGATGAAGGTTGGATTATCTGTCCTTATTTAATGGGAACAAGTGGTCCTGAAACTGATGAAATCAAGCAGGAAAAAATAAAATATGGACTATCGATAGCTACTGTGAATAACATGCCTGCTGCTGCAACAAATTCACTTTTGAATTACTTTGGAAACAAAATCACTTTATCGGCGATTATTCCCTATGAAATAGGTGCAGCTGCAACTTCAAGTGCTGTTGCTACTGCTGCAATGCTTGGTATTCCAACGATAGATGCGGATTTTGTAGGACGATCTGTTCCGGAAGCCACTCAAATGTTGCCCGCATTGTACGGAATGGATTTATGCCCAACTGCTAGCTCAGATGCATTTGGTAATGAAACAATTATCAACAAAGCAGTGAATAGACATATGCTTGAAAGAATCGGGAAACATATTGCCTCAGCTTCATTTGGATTAATTGGACAAGCTACATTATTACATCGATTTGAAAATATAAAAAAATACATAATCACAGACACCTTATCAAAGGCATTTGCTGTCGGGAAGGTATTGCGAGAAGCTAAAAATAGCCATACAAAAATCGATATTCTTCTAAAAAATCTAATTGGTGCAAAAAAAATATTCTCAGGAATAATATATAAGTTTAAAGGCAATGATGAAAAAGGATATTATGTTGGTGAGATTATTATTAATGGTAAAAATGAGTTTGAAGGATCATCACTAAAAATTTGGTTTAAAAATGAAAATCATATAGCATGGATAGATGAATCCGTTTTTTTAACAAGTCCTGATTTGATTTCTATTATTGATCAAAATTCCTATGAACCCTATGTCAACAATCAATTAAAAGAAAACATGAAAGTGATAGTTTTTGGAACACCAGCTCATTCAGCATGGCTTGATGAAAAAACGATGGAATCTAACTCTCCAAAATATTATGGTTTTAACTTTGAGGCTAAATTAATCGATAGATAAATTGGTAAGTAACAGGATCACATTGCTGTGATCCCGTTACCTACTGGAGAAATGTGACTGCCGACATTCGAAGATTGCAGAACGATTTTAAAAGAGATTGTAGACAATGATTTAATTCGGCAATATATCGGTACTATATAAGGAAGGGATGTAACATCAGCTTGAGCTATAATATCGCATTGATTCATAAAAAATAAATCTAGTTTTGGATGGATAGCATTAAAGCTTGGAATTTAACAGGAATATTTTTCCAACAAATAATGAAGATGCGATTTTACATTAGGCCATTCGTGGGGAAGAATGCTGTAAAAACACATGTCACGAGTATGCCCATTTGGCATGACACCATAGTTGCGTATGATTCCTTCAAGTTTGGCGCCTAATCTCTCAACAGCCATTCTGCTAGCTTGATTAAGAAAATCAACACGAAATCCAACAGCAATACAATTTAACTGTTCAAATGCATGTGTTAGCAGAACAAGTTTACATTCTGTATTCAAAGCTGTTCTTTGATGACTTTTGGCGTACCAAGTAAAACCAATATCAAGACGTTTATTTTCTTGGTCTATTCTAGCAAATGATGTCATACCAACAATTTTTTGTGTTTTATTATCAAAAACGGTAAATGGCATCATTTCGTTTTTATCATGTAATGCAAGTCTGTGCTTTATTTCATTCTCCATTGTATCTGGATGGGGAACAAGCGCATATTTGATTTTCCACAACTCGCCATCTGAAACTGCTTCGATAAGAGGATTGAGATGATCCAAGTGAAGTGGCTTTAGTGTACAATGATTGCCAAGTAATGTTAGTTGTTCTGACCACGGCATAAAATTATCCTATACTGCACTTTTATGGAGCCAATACAGACTCTCATGATTCTGTTTCGCTGCAATTGATTATTAATGTGTAAAATTAAAAACGCAATTTTGGTGTCTTGTATGGAGAAAGCAATTTGCCTACTTCTTCGTGTCCGTTAAAAGATTGGGCTATATCCAATGGAGTTTTGCCTTTAGCATTTTCTGCCCAATGAGCCGCGCCATTTGCTAGAAGAAATCTGGCAACTTCAAGTTGTTCTTTATGATATTGTCCTTTGGTTGCAACTATATGTAACGGAGTATTTCCATGATGATCACAAAGATTTAGATCAGCTCCTTTTTTATGGAGAATTTTGCAAGCTTCTAAAGCACCAAGATTAGCTAACAGATGCAAATACGGTTCTGAAGGATTATGTCGATCATTTAATTCCAAACCATGACCTAAAAATAAATCCAGTATTCTATTAAATTTTTGAATTTTCTGATATGTACTCCATTTTTGATAGTAAAATAGATTCACAAATATTAGCTCAAAGGGTTGTTGGCCGTAACTATTCCGATAATACATTGGCGCATTATGTTTTAATAAATATTCTACAGCCCTTTCATGTGCGTTGATGGCAGCTAAATGTAGCGGTGTATTACCAGCCACATTTGGATTGGCAAAACGAATAAATTGTTTGAGTTCTTCAAGTGTCTTAAGATCATTATCTCGACCAGCAACAATAATTCGTTCTTGAAGTTTTGTGGTAGGTAAATGTGGCTTTCTAAATTGTGAAAAATGCATCTGACTTATTTTGATTTTTACTGGACTCATTTGTGACAAATTGAGCGCTGATCTAACGAAAGTTCTTCTTAGCATGTTAATAATCTCATTTTAGTGTTAATTTTAATTAGCAAACATGGCATTTTAATATAAATAAAATACAAGTTGAATCCCGTATTAAATTCGGGATAGTAGTTGGATCGGCATTACTATGTAAAACCTACTGATTAATATAAACCGCAACATTTACTAATAGTAAAGTGTTGATGACTTTCTTTTTAATTGCACATGGACCCAATTCATTAAATTAATACCGTTTGATTTTAAAAAAATGTCATGCGCAACAGTAAATGCACTTATAAATTTATTTGGGTATAAAACAAATTGATAACCTTCATTTGGCATGATTAACATCATAATTGCTATTTCTTCAATAAGATAATTAAGGCAATTTGTAAAAATAATTTCATAATTTGGATTTATAATTTTATTGTTTTTGATAAATCGATTTGTGAATTGATTTATTGTTTCATGAATTGCCGTGTAAAATATATTGTTATTTTTATATAAATTCATCACAATTTTAAGTTGCTCATGAAATGTTTCGTTGGTTAGCCAATCGTCCCATCTTTTAATCATTACAGGAATATTAAATAAATTTATTCTGTGTTGATTTCTAGATATCCAATCATCTCCTTTTGAATTTGCTAAGCCATGATATTTGTTGTTCGCATAAGAATTATTAATATCAATATTATGTCTTTGCAAAGAATCACAAACCGCTATTGTACAACATCTAAAACTCTTGTTGATTAGGGAAACCATCGATTCTAGATTTGCACTTTCATGTTGTACTTGGCCAACGCTAATTAGCATGATGCCATGACTATGAATAAATTGATTTTTGATATTTTGGCAACCTACAAAGGTGGCTTTGATTGAGTCAACAGTCGGCATAACTTTTTTATATAGCAATTAATAATGCCGCTAATATAAGGTTATGAAGAAAAAATTAAATCCCGTATTAAATTCGGGGTTGGGTTGTGTTTTCTGAATATATTATTATGATATTGACTAATGTAAATAACGATGAGTAAAACTTATGGTAGGACAATTTTTCCCCGTTGCATTAATTGCTCTTTTAGGTGCGATGCTGCCTGGGCCTGATTTTGCGATAGTAACAAAAAATACTATCATACACTCAAGAAAGTCTGGGTATTTTACTTCTATTGGCGTTGGAACCGCTATTTTAGTACACATGACTTACTGTTTATTAGGGTTGGCTATTGTAATATCGGAATCAATTTTATTATTCAACGCTATCAAATTCGTTGGCGCAACTTATCTGATTTATTTAGGAATTAATTCATTAATCTCAAAACAGCACAATAAAATTGTTCCTTCAAATTGCATAAAGATCAAGAAGGATATTTCCCACCTTACAGCCTTTAAACAAGGGTTTTTGTGCAACCTTCTAAATCCTAAAGCAACATTATTTTTTCTTTCACTTTTTACGGTTTTAATAAAACCGAACACACCCATTACATGGCAGATGATTTATGCTGTGGAAATCATTTTTACTGCTACAACATGGTTTTGTTTATTAACTAATATACTTTCACACTCTTATATCAAGCGCCTCCTTGAAAAAGCAGAAAAATATATTGCTAAAATTTTGGGTGTTTCATTAATTTGTTTTGGTATTGGCTTGGCCTTTATTGTAAAATGATGAATGACCCGTTCGGTATACCCAACGAATTTGTTTTTCAAATGCTAAGAAAATTCAAAGAATTGTAAACATTAACCTTACATATTTCTCTGAAACCAATTTTTTCATAAATAGGCCTACCCATTTCAGAAGAATATAAAATCGCTTCAGACAATTCATTTTTCAATTTATTCAAAGGATAGCATGTTACTGCTGATCCCAATCCTTTATTTCTGAATTCCGGCAGCGTTCCAACCCAATGTATGTCTGCAATATTATCATCGCGTAAAATAAACATGCTTGTCGCGCATGGCTGATTTAAATAATAACCAATATAAAAATGAATTTTATTTTTTTGAGTCGTCGATAATAAATAGGAGATAAATTTTTGAAACTGAGTTAAATCAATTTTACCATAAGCACTAACAACCAATGGCGCCCATATTGATAGAATCTCTTGTTGAGTAAGTAATTGTGAAACTTTTATAGATGAATTCTCTAAATGTGAAATTGGTTTGCTTAAATCAGCATGCATAAGAGGATATGAGCAACGAGGAGAACATCCCTTTCTAGTTACTATTTCGTTTCCATATTCATTTGATTGATTCAACCAAAGAGTGAAATCAAATTCCCCAAAAAATAATTCTAAATCTTTGAAATCATTTTTATCTAATTGATTCGGTACATACACTCTATTTACTGCTGGCATGTGGCTTTTGGTATTGCACGCAATAAAGTTTTGAGACCAGTTTTCCTGATTTTGCTGAAGATGAAGAAATGATAAGTATTCAATGTATTTATTAATATTTTCATTCATTAAATAATCCACAAATTTTATTTGTTGAAAAATGGCAATAAATCACGCTTATGTCTGCAACCTAATTTTTTCTTAATATTAGTAAGATATTCTTCTATAGTCCGATAGGAAAGTCCCATGATAACAGCGGTTTCTTTAGCTGTTTTTCCATATAAAGAATGCATAATACATTCTTTATTCTCTAATTTATAAGTGCCACCTTTTAATCGAAGTCAAATGACACAATTTCTCAAATATCAATTTGTATAATGTAAAAAAACTTTGGTGCAATATAAGCATAAAATTACATCACCATACAACCAGTGTTGTCTGGAATAGCAAAACCATTTGTTAACACCTTCTTGACATCAACGAGCCGAAACATGCCAAAGTGTTGAAGCGGGCCACCATAAGCAGTTATAGTATGTATCATTTCTCTAGGTAATTGCATACCTGTTGCTTCATCAATTACTTGAAAAGTTTCATTTCCGCATCGACTCGTTAATTTCTTTAAGTCATCTAGATAACGTGAAATTTCATTAAGTATTCTATTAAACATTGCATCTAGTTGTCTTGTATCGCGTAAATGGGTTAATTGTGTAACTAAAGCATCCAACGCTATCAGGACATCGGAATCTCTAGGATCTCTAGGGTCGTATTTAGTTATTAAAAAATAATATAAAGACCAATGGTAAAGAGACTGAATGATAGCACCACGGGATAGCAATAATCCTATCGTTGTAATTTGCTTGTCCATGATTGCATAATCCAATGCCGTCTTTTGTCTATTCGAAAGCGATTCGATAAGCACTTTGCCTGTATCAAGAAACTCAGCAGTTATTTCGCTAAAACCCATCGAAGCAGCATAGTGAAGACAAGGCAAGTCTGTTCCGGGCATATTTTGATTTGGATCAGCACCATGACGTAACAATATTCTTGTTAATATAATATTATTTCTGAATACCGCCCAACTGAGTGATGTCCATGTTTGTTCTTCATGTTGGAAGGGTTCATCAATATTAAAACCTCGTTTTAAAATTCCTAACAAACAATTGATTGGGTTCTGATGGAAAGGAGACGATTCCCATAAAAAATCTTCTCGTCTCGTATGCTTTACTATCCAAACCAAAGGCGAATATCGAGCTCTCACTTTTGAAGATACCAAAGTATATTTGCTAGGCACCGCACAATATGGCTCAAAATCTAACATTTCTTTTGGTATTTCGGTTCCTCGACCAATTAGCGCATCCGCTATTTCCCAATCTAAATTGCGTAATGCAATACCAACAACAAGTTCGTTAGTGTCAGGAGTTTTATGTGGAATATCTTTTATGCTTTCAATAATGCTGCGGCTGATTATCCAATGCGAATGGGAATATTTTTTTACAAGCAAAAACAATCCGGGTGTGAAATATCGAACAATGCTTTCTTTGTTTTCATTTCCACCGCTATTACCAATCTCATAATTTCTTTGCAAGCTTTGAAAAAATAACGGCAATGATAAAATAGGTATAGCTACAAGCGATTGAATCAACTTGAGATCAATAGTATCTCGTTCTATAGCTTGATACATGAGGGTATCTAACACTAATTCAGAATCTAAAGGTACAGAAAGTGCTGAACCATTTCTTAATATATGCCATACCAATTCAAAAGTGACAGGATCCATCTCGGCTTTTGATACATCTTTGTATGGAAAATAACTAATATCTGGATAAACTAAAGAATATTTCAAAAGTGTATAGGGTGTGCCAGGAAGCAGTTGATCTGCATTCGCGCCTTTGGAGAGTAGGTAACGAACTAAACCAGGGCGTTTCTTATAAACCGCATAAGCGAGAGGGGTCCAACCATTCCACCAACCTTCTTTCACTTTGTAATTGGGATCAGCTGGATAATATTTATCATTAAGTAATTGTACTACTGATACATCATCATCCAATAATTCAAAGAGCAATTTACTATTTGATGTTTTACTTACCCATTTTTTAGGCTTACGAGATTTCATGATGATTTTTTAAGATTTGAGTATTTTATTAATAAGCGCCACAAGATTTATCTATAATGCAATACTGGTCAATTTAACAAGCTGAGATTATTAACAAAATTATAAATAACCTCAATCCCGTATTGAATTCGGGGGGGTAAAATTGCGGGATATGATACTGAATGAAGAAAACGATTATCTAAAAATTTCGAATAAATCTCGCTTAAAGCGGCATCCAAGTTTTTTCTTAATATTTGTAAAATATTCTTCTATGGTTCTATAAGATAATCCCATTTTAGCCGCTGTTTCTTTTGAGGTTTTACCATTGAGATAATATTCTAAACACTCTCGTTCTCTCTTAGATAATGAATATTGACTTGAAATTTCTGGCAAATAGCATTTATTTTCAAAGTGTTTTGAAATTGAACCATGTTGATTATTCATTGCATGAATAGCCTTTAAATGTCTTAATGGGACACCAGCATTCTGCAATTTCTGATAATCATTAATACTATCGTCTTTTTCTTCTGAAAGATAAGCAGAGTAACCCCAAATGCCGACAATATTCCCATCAAGATCCAATAATGGTGATTTAATTGTAAAAAAATTCATACGTCAATCATGAGTTGTCGTCGAATTAAAAAATTGCATTGTTTGTCCGCATTGAATAACCAGCTCATCCTCTTGTCGATACAATTCTCTTTCATCCATATCAAAATCGAGGTCGGTTTTTGTTAATAAATCTTTATAAGATGAAACTTTACATTTTTCCATCATTAAATCATTGCTGCCTAAGTAATAACCATGTATATCTTTCCAGTAGACATGGCCTCGAATGGGAAGTAAGCGAAATGATTCTACATCAATGTTATATTTTTTTGTTTTTTTGCTGATTATCTTCATAGGCCACTCATTAGCGCTAGTAAATCTCGTTTGGTCCGGCATCCAAGTTTTTTCTTTAGATTTGTAAGATATTCCTCTATTGTTCGATACGATAGTCCAAGTATCATGGCAGTTTCTTTAGCTGTTTTGCCATTTAAAAAGTATCTTAGACATTGTTGTTCTCTTTGAGACAGAACTGTAAGTAATTGTTTTGTATCTGGTTTGGTAAGAATATTATTGTTGCTAATAGAAAATCTATTGGACTTAAGATCAAAAGAAATTCCAGAGATTCCAACCATTTTTTTATTGATAATTAATGGAAATTTGATACTCACAAGTTGTATAATTTTTCCATTTGCTAATGTAAAGGGCTGTTCTATTTTGAATATGGATTTTTGGTTATTTATGACTTCTAAATCATGCGAACGAAGAAAAGCAATGCGTTGCTTTGACCATCCAAAATTTTGATCTCGTTTACCCTTAATGTCTTTCAGAGAGGCGAGATTAAGAGCGGCCGCAGTATTTTCGCTGCAATCGATGTATTCCGAATCTAAATTTTTTGAATAATAAAAACCATTTTCAAAAATTGATGGGACACCCATCAATTTAAATAAGGGGAATGAACTTGTGAGCGATTCAATTTTCATATGGCTGATAATTTAATATTGATAATAGTTCACGTTTTGTCTGACAACCTAGTTTTTTCTTGATATTTGAAAAGTACTCTTCAACTGTCCTATACGATATATCAAGAAAAATGGCAGTTTCTTTTGCGGTTTTGCCATTCAAGAATAATCTTAAGCATTCTTGTTCACGATTAGAAAGCACTTCAAGCATATTGTGGTTGTTTGACTTATTATCTAATTTCATCCTTGATTTAACTTTAGGTAATTTAAATGCCATACATATGATGCCGTTTGCTTTTCTTTTTTTTGTGAGCAAAGGAAATTTATGACTGAATGTATGTATTGTTTTTCCTTGATGGCCAGTTCCAAATTCAAGAAATATTTTGGATGATTTGCTTTTGACAATATGTTGGTCATTTTTGTAGCCATTAAGTGTTTCTTCTTTCTTCCAGCATAAATCAAAATCAGATAAACCAATTAAATCAAGTTCTGAAATTCCTATAAAATTACAATAAGCGGAATTAGCTTGTAAATATTTTCCTTTTTTATCTTTGCTAAACAAAAAAATTTCTGGTGTTGTTATCATGCATTTGTTCCAAGTAAAATTTAATATTGACTTAATTTAATATATCGAATAAATCACGCTTATAACGACAGCCTAATTTTTTCTTTATATTTGTAAAATATTCTTCAATAGTTCTATAAGAAAGACCAAGGATTACTGACGTTTCTTTTGCTGTCTTGCCATTCAAGAATAGCTTTAAGCATTCTTGTTCTCGCTTAGAAAGTTGTGGGTGAATATTATTGTTTGGTAAATTTGATGGATCAAACGTGTTATTAATTATATTTAAAAAACCAAGCTCTGCGATTTGTGATAATGATTCTGCAAGTGGTTGTTTTCCAAGAAACACTGAACAACCAAATAATCCGATTATTTTGTCTTGTTCATCGTACCATGGCATTTTAAAAGAAAGAGCATGAATGTTGACCTCGTCTTTTCGAATTAGGATATCCTCGATTATTTTATATTTATTATTATTTATTACATCATTTTCATTCTTTAAGGTTTCTGAAATGCTATCTAACTTATAAGGCCTATACCACTTTTTACCGATGCTATCTTCACGAGAAATAAATCCATTTACTTCAGCGCATGATTCATTGCAGTCAATGATAAATTTATCAGCGTTTAAATAAAACGGAAAAGGGAGTTTTAATAAATTTGCGATAGAAAGATGGGAAGATGAGTTTTCTTTCGGCCGGATTAATTTGACCCCGTTTCTATAACGGCATATCTGTAGTTCTTTGCTAGTATCAATATTTCTCATAAAGCGTCGCAATTCAGTATATTAAATGGTTCTTAATTATAGACAAATTTTCCTTAATTGTATATTTCAAAACAAATAAACCCTTATTAATCAATGCATTACAATTAATCCCGTATTCAATTCGGGATTCCATTTAAAGGTTATTTCCTCTAATCTTTCAGGTCAATTATTAATAATACGATTGGAATAAGACATGCCTATCGCACATGCAAATAGTATTGATATATGGTATGAAACATTTGGAAATAAAAAAGACGAAGCAATTCTTCTTATCATGGGCGCATGCTGCCAAGGGATCATGTGGCCGACTGAATTTTGCGAAATGTTATCAAGGGAAGGGTTTTATGTGATTCGTTATGATCATCGTGATACAGGACAATCAACTTATTTTGATTTTGAAAAAAATCCTTATCGCATTGATGACATGGCGCAGGATGCTATCGAGTTACTTAATTTTTTAAATATTAAAACCTTCCATTTAATGGGAGG